>Ga0265301_10004770_pt1 | contig 13577 bp, 15 predicted proteins | sample AusTroGonzalo_MG_2_FD_193488 | JGI IMG/M metagenome (GOLD analysis project Ga0265301, IMG submission 193488) | Bovine rumen microbial communities from tropical cattle in Woodstock, Queensland, Australia - Gonzalo_04 | ecosystem: Host-associated > Mammals > Digestive system > Stomach > Rumen ...
TTCCCTTAGCAGTCATCGTCATCGAGTGCCAACTTCCCAGTTCACATACATTATTATAATGGCAGCCAGAAATGCAAAAATGAGCAGTAATAATCAAGATCACAATCTTGCTTTGTGATAAGATAAGATAAGATCGGTTTGGGGGAAGAGTTTGAGAGCCCGGCTCGGGGGCTCTCATAAGTGTTGGAAACGCGGCAGCGTTTTCAATGCTTCCTTGTATTATCTGCCGCTCTTTAAAATTGAGGCCAGGATTGAACAGGACGGCCGCTCTCGCTGCTTTGTAGTATAATTACCCTATAAAAAAGAGAGCCCCAAAAAAGGGCTCTCTCGTGGCTTATGGAAGCTCTCTCAATTGAGATCCATAATAGACAACAATCTCCGGCTTGTCGTCGGCGTCGTCAAAGGCTTGGATAGTTTCTTTTGCTGCTGTTTCCATAAAATCATAGTACATCACCGGGGGAAGCGTCTCCGGGGATCCGGAGCAATAATGCTCTGCTTCATGCCCGTTTACAATGATCGTATATGTGGTTTCCAGGGATCTTATATCCGTGGCTGCAATGATAGTAATAATTGATAATTCCATATTTTCTCACTTTCTGCCGGAGCTCCGGCGAGCTGCTCGGCCTTGCGGCCTTTTATTCCGTAATTTTATTATAACGTACTTGTTGCTAATTGTCAACAGTTTACAATAAAATAATCATTTAAAAATATCGAGATATCGCTTATCTTGAAAGTTTTTGTTGACATTATGCAACATAAGTGATATAATGATACAAAAGGGGGTGCTCTTATGCGTTTATATTGCGCTAACAACAATACCGTTTATAGAAGTGTCTCGGACGCTGCCAGGGATCTGAACATAGACAGGACAACGATCCATAGATACTTGCAAGGGAGCCGCTCGACGGCTTGCAACTATGTTTTCGCAAAGCTTGACGATCTGAGCCCGGACAAGGTAAAGGCAGCTCGCGCGTGGCTGCTCTACTCAGCTTTTAAGATCGTGCTTGATTGCGACGACGCTCCAATTATTCACGAACGAGGTGAAAAGCTATGAAGATCAAGAAAAGTATACAGATATGGGATCACGTTCCGAGCCTGGAAGAGCTACGGGCTCGCTGCGTTCCGTCCGTGGATATTGTGTCCGCGGAATTCCCGGACGGGGTAGACCTGGAAATATACTTCCGCTGCACCGGCCTAACTGTATCAACAAACGGAAAAGATAAGTATAAAACAGAAATGAAATACGGAATTGACGAGCTCGGCGAAGCACATTTCCCGGACTATCAGCTCCCGAAACGCTCCGAGTTTTTGCTTATCTGATATCATTAAGGGGGGATATATATGGCAAAAATAGTTATTCTGGAAACTAACCAGGTATTTGACAGCATTTCCGCTGCCGCGAAAGCCGTCGGCGTGGATCCGTCCAATGCTCGAAAAGTTGTGATTGGAAAACGCGCTAGCGCTGCCGGCTATCACTTTGCAGCTATCGAAAACAAGGCCGGGATTGATCGAGCTCGTGAAAACGTGGCTAAGAATATCCTATCTAAGCAGAAAAAGCGAGCCGTCTCGAAAGTAAAGCAACGTCTTGTAAATGCCGTACATGATATTTTTGTAGACGTCAATAAACGAGCTCGAAATGCTGCTCGTGAGGATCTACTCAGCAAGGATCCCGTCTTACAAAAAATGCTCGAGCACCGCGATTATTGGGGAATGAATAAAACTGGCGGATATATTACCGATCGGCAGCACTTACGCAAATTCTCGGAAACTGAGCTTAAAAACATCATTGAAATGATCTCACGAGAAAAGCAAGAATATCTAGACGTCTATTACTCTTCCAAAAATCGAAATATCGCGTCTTATGCCCGGCAATTTGGAATATCCAACAAACAAATGGAAAAATATTGGTACATTTTACCGACGCTTTATGAAATGTTTGGCCTGGCAAAGCAAAAGAGCGAGCTCGAATACAGAGATATCAAAGACGAGATATCAGATCTTATGCAAGCCGGCGAGGGACTTCCGGAAGATCTCGAGGGCGAAGATACTGAGGACATACTCGACTATATCATAGATCTTAAAAACTTCTACCAGGGAAACACGAAAGAAGCTCTCGATGATCTTTTATCTAGGTACTCAACGACAAAAAAGACCTGGAAAAAGCGCTTTGAGGAGGTGGATAACTCGTGATCTATTACAAGGACTATGATTATTCTGTAATCCTCGACCGTCCGGATCTTGCTTACTCCCCGTATATCGCCGCGCTTGATATTCAGTACGCGCACTTTTCCCCGTATTTATGGACGTTTACCCTTGACAGCACTCGCGTTACTGCTTACGGCCGGACTTTCGATGAGCTCCGGGATTTTTTGAAGATCCTCAAAAAGAAAATGCGGCTATCTGCCGATCATGTGCTTGTTATTATCGTTGAGGATCTCTTTTCCTTTTTTGGCAGCACAAAAAAAGAGCTGCCGTATTGCTCGGAGCCCTTTGTGAGCAAGAGCAAGACGGACGTCTTGCTTGCTACTATAAGCGAGTGCTATCAGCTACATAGCTATAAAGCGTATTTTGAGACAGAGCTTGCAGCGGATATGCTTAAAATGGGAATACCAGTCCCGGAGATCCAAACAAACGAGCTCTCGAGCTCTTGCGAGCTGAGCCAGGAAGAAATAGACAACAGCGAGAACCGCGTACTTTACATGACATCTATATTCCGGCAAGAGCTTGATCTTAAATACCAGGGCTCTCCGCGATCCTTGGTACTAACAAAAACCGCTCGTGTTGAGCGGCTTATCGGAGCCGAGCAGCGCCGGCAAAGCAATAAATGTAATTGCAATATCATAGCTCAAACAATAAAGCAAAATCCGATTACGTCGGATTATGGCCGTAAATTTCTGCTGCCGCTTATGTATAAGGCATTTTTTGGCGGCGTTAGCTTTTTCGAGGAAAATACGCTAGACCAGGAATTTGAAAACGTTTATACTGCCGATATCACGTCCGCTTATGTTGCGAGAATGATCTTATCACGTTTTCCGTGCGGCAAGTTCTTCGAGCTCGAGCAGCCTAAGAGCTATAAAGATCTTTTTGAGCTGCCTTATTCCCGGTATGCTATGCTGATAACCTTTGAAGCTCACGACGTCGAGCTAAAGCCCGGCGGATTCCCGTTTCTGCCGTCGGATATGCGTCAAAGTTTTATAGACATAAACAGCAAACAAGAGCTGGCCGATCGCTGCGAGCTCGTGAGCTCTACGCGACTACGACGCGCAAAGACTTTTCGAGCCGTCCTCACGGATATTGACTTTAAGATGTTTTTGGAAAACTACAATATAAAGGGCGGTTTGGCTCTTGAAAATATCCTGGGCTCAAAGTATGGATATCTGCCGGACTATATTACCAACGTAATAGTACAAATGTACTCCGGTAAAGCTGCCGCAAAACATCAAAAAGAAAAGCTCGACGCTGCCGGCTTGCTTACCGAGGACGCTCGAGCAGAATATGAGAATAAAAAGAGCGAGCTCGCTCGCCTATATGGAATATTTACAAAACGGCCTATTATGGAACGCTATGTATTTGATACAGTATCAAAAGAAGCAGTAATCGCCGAAGAGAACTATATATCTGAAAACCAAAAATACTCCCCCGTGCTTTATCAATGGGGCGTTTGGACGACAGCTCTCGTTCGCAAAGAGATAGCCGATCTGAGACGCGCACTAATGGCAGCGCCGGCAGATCGGCAAGTTAAAGTACTATCGGGAGATACAGATTGCGTGAATTTCACGGGCTCCGCTGCTGACATTATATCACAATACAACGAAAAAATCAAGCGTCAAATTGCGTTGCGCTGCGAGCAGCTCGGCGTGGATCCGGAAGAGCTTGCCGACCTGGGCTCCCTCACACAAAAAAAATACAAGAAATACAAGATCACCGGACTAAAGCAATATTGCTTTATCCAAGAAACCGACAAGGGCGATCAATTTGGATATAAAGTGGGCGGAATGAGCACAACTTGCGATTATTTCGACAAGAATTTCAAAAAGCCGCTTGCAAAATTCAAGCATTTTGGGCTCGGACTGACTATCCCGGCGAGCTATGCACCGCGAAAAATCAAGACTTGCGTTGTTAAAGACTATTTCGAGCAATGGACGGATCGCGAGGGGAAAGAGTGCGGCGCCCGGATCCAATCACATGTAGAGACAATAAAAAAGCATTTTACGATATATCCGATATATGATCCGTCGCCGCTCGGCAACAGTCCGCGCGTATCTGAGCAGCCTATGAGCTTGGAAGAGCTCAAAGGCTACGCTCGCCGGATCTCAAATCCGGTTTATAATCCTTTGGAGCTTATCAAAAACAAGGAAAGGGGAGCAAAAAAATGATCTGTCAATCTTGCGGCGAGTGCGTTCCTATGCATAGAACGTGTATAGTAGACTTTACCGGAAATGATCTTCCCTTTTTTCCGGTAAATGCCAAATGGATCGCTTGCGATAAATGCGCTCATGAGATATACTTGGATTGTTACGAACACTTTCCGAGTGATATCGTTAATCGTTGTTTAAAAGTATATTATGCGATAAAGGAGAATAGAAATGATAGATAATAAGAAACTCGACCAAATAACTAAATTCCTGGCTCAAAAAATTTACCGAAATTACGATATAATGTTTTCTGATCTTCCTGGCGTGGAGCTTGATAAATGCTTTATTGACGAGGATCACGACGAAGTTTTTGAGGTTGATCTTGTTGATATTATTGCCTCGCTGCATAATTTACTATGTGAAGCTGTTACCGGGAATAGATATAATTATATGTTTCACTGGGCTAATAAGATCGGAAGCAGCTGCATAGATGATCTTTTCGATCAAGATGTATTTAAAAGTGAGGAAAAAAATGAATAAGTACACTCCGCCGGTACTCTTCCGCTGCGAGAGCTGCGGAGCTGCGATCCGGAAAGATGATAAATACCATAGACTACATATAAAAGGCCAAGTACTCATTTTCTGCACTTTTTGCGTGGAGCTCTCAGAGTACAGAGCAGCCGAGCCGGAATTTACTTTTAAGGAAGTGAAAATAAATGAAAAAGACTGTATATCAAGTCCGTAAAGGAAAGAAAGTCCTTGCAACATATGATACATACGACGAAGCAGCGGGATTTTTACAATTTCTTGTCTATGTAAAGCCGTTTGAATTTAAATATAATATAAAAGAAAAAACAAAATACGTTTTGAAAAAATGAACAAATTATGAAATTATGCATAAAAACGTGCATATTTCTTGACAATATTCATTTATAACGCTATAATAAAGGTGAGTAAGCGGAATTACTCACCTTTATTTTTTGTTCTGGGGGTGCGGCGCGTCGTGGATAATGATAATAGATGGTATGATATCAGTGCGATCGACGCGCTCGACGCCGTATATAACATCATTTATGGAAAGCGAAGCAACGGCAAGACGTTTAAAGTATGCCGGAAGATCCTGGACGGGTATTTTGATCCCGAGGATCCTCTCCCGTCGGTATATATCCGACGGCTTGACGAAATGATAAAGCCTAAGAACATAGAGAGTCTATTTGATCCGCACATAGACTATATCATAGAAAAGACCGAGGGAAAGTATAACTCAGTCTATTATCGAAATAATGCTTTCTATTTGTGCTGCATAGTTGACGGTGTGAAAGTCGAACAGGATCCGAAACCGTTCTGCCGCTGCTATGCAATAAATACGGCCGAAACGACCAAAGGCCAGGATATAGGCCGGATAAAGTATTTTTTTTTCGATGAGTTTATAACTCGTCAATTCTATCTCGCGAATGAGTTTATTTTGTTTCAAAATCTCTTGTCGTCTCTCGTTAGGCACCGCGACAATGTTAAGATCTATATGGTAGCAAATACCGTGAGCAAGTTCTGCCCGTACTTCCGCGAAATGGGCTTGACAAGGATTAAAGACCAAAAGCAAGGCACGATCGACCTATATACAATGGGCGTCAATGGGACAAAGATCGCCGTCGAGTATTCCGACGCTCCCGGCGGCGGTGATAATGTATCACAATATTTCTGTTTTGACAATCCCGAGCTTGAAATGATTACTTCCGGTACTTGGGAAATAGCTCTGTATAGACATATCCCGTCCGGCGTTGGATCCTTAAAGCCCGAGCTTACCTTTTTTATAGTTTTCGACGGCGCGACGCTGCGAGCCGGCTTATATATCCTTAACGATATGCCGCTGCTCGCACTGAGCCGACGATATAAAGAGATCAAAAATCCCGAAGATCAGCTTATTTACTCGGATAACCTGGACGATCCTCCGGATCCTAACCCCTTGCACCAAAGCGATCCGGCTTGCCGTCCGACCAGGGCTCACGAGGTAATCATAAGCTTGATAAAGCAGCATAAGACCTATTTTGCCACGAACGAGGACGGCGAAATTTTCGCTAACTGGCTTAAATGGTCGACGAAAGGGGGATTAAAAGTGTAATGGGAAAGCAAGAGAACGGCAATAGTATACTTGATTTTATATTCAAGACGCCGAAAAAACTCAAATTTAGCAGCCTTTACCGCTATTACTTTGACTTTATATTGCGGCTGCTATATCGGGTAATTGTTTTTAATAATATCCCGGAAACCGTCTCCGAAACCTTTTTAAAGCTCGTCCTGTATACTCAAGGCAAAGTTTGCTTTTTAAAAGGGGACTTGATCGGAGAGAGCGGCTCGGAGCTGCTCGCGCTCAATTGCTCCCGGGCAGATACGCCGGACGTCTACTATATCCCCCGTAAAGTGCTCGTAACTAATCCCCGGCTTAAAAAGCAATATAACATCACGCCGGGAACGGACTGCGAGATCCTTTATCTCTCCGAAGCTGACAAGTATTGCCTTACAGAGATCAACGGCGGCTTGTATACTCTTATCGAGCGCACCGCGACTATGCTTGCAGATAACGATATATCAATAAACATCTCTCAAAAAAATACTCGCTTGACTAATCTTGTCTCCGGAGATACGCAAAACACCGTCGACAGTATCAGAGCCGTGATAATGGCAATGTATGAGGGAGATCCAACTATTGTCGTTAAAAGCTCCCTTATCGACAAACTCCAAGGGATCCCAATACTTAATAACACATCAAATAACCACAATCTTGTTGAGCTGATCGAAGTGCAGCAGTATATACTATCTCACTTCTATGAACAGATCGGTATAGCCACACACGACCAAATGAAGCGCGAGCGGCTAATTACCGCCGAGATCAACGATAATCTTGATCTTTGTTTTCTTAACGTGGACGATATGCTTGTAACTATCCAAGAGGGCTTGAAGCGCGTCAATGATATGTTTGGCACGGAAATTACAGCAAAACTAAATCCGATTATCGAGCGGCAGCGTGAGGAAGCGGCAGCAGCGGCAGCCGCCGAGGATCCGCCGGCCGATAATTCCGCCGAAGATCCGCCGGCTGAAATGGAACCGGATCCCGGCGACGATAACGAGCCCGAGCCGGCGAGCTCTCCCGGGGAAGATCCCGAGGATCAGAACAACGACCAGGACGAGGAAGCAGCTTCCGAGCCCGGACAAGAGCCCGGACAAGAAGAGGAAGCAGCTCCCGAGGATCCGGCCGACGACCAGGAAGAGCCGGACGATCAGAGCGACGACCAGGACGAGGAAGCAGCTCCGACAGATCCCGACGACGACGCAGCCGAGGATATCTCTCAGATCGGGGATATTACAATAAACGGCGACGGCAATACTATCATAATAGAGCAAGGGGGTGAGGACGTTGGCAGCACCGACGAGAACGAACTTCCGGACGTGGGATCAGATAATGAAAAAAGAAACGACACTGAATGATCCTTTTTTAGAATACACAGAACTATTAACAGCAATCGGCGCGACAAAGCAAGAAGCAAAAGATCGTATGTGGGAGCTTTTTGAGGACGCAATTACAAACTATACCGCCGAAAGTATACTAAATATTTTCCATTTAAACCTTATAGCAAACGCGAAAAAATATGAAGATCTTGTCGATTTTTACGAAGAGAAGTTTTATCCGTTTTCCGATATTTATAAATTGGAAACCTACGATCACCGCAGAACGCCGCAGCTTTTAAGTACAAGTCAGAGCACCGGCACTGGCAGCGCCGACACTACCAGAAATCAAACAAGAACTACGACACAAACGCCGGGAGTGCAAACGACCTTATCACATAGCGTCAATCCTTACGACAATACCGGACTGAGATCCGAAAGCCAAGACACTACATCACATAGCGGCAGCGAGACGACAACGGAAGCTTACTCCGGAAATCCCGACCACACCGCAACGAGCTCGAGCGCGACGGCGACCGTCTCGACGTCCGGCACCGATCGAAACCAATATGAAAAAACTATCCACGGACGCGACGGCCGGGAGCCGACGTCCGAAATAATCAAAGACGGCTTGCTTGCAGCAGCATTACATGATATACTGGATATCATTATAAACGATATCGCAGATCAAGTGTTTTTGCAAGTATGGCTATACTAAGAAAGGAAGTATGATTTATGCAAGTTAATCAGATTTATAATATCTTAAATGATATCATGTTAGAAGTAACAGGACAGCTTGTCCCGGTATACAACGACCAGGGCGAGCAGATCAATGCAGCGCCGATCGTCAATGAGGATCTCTCTAATATCGTTGATATCGGTACTTATATTTTCGCTAATAACTGGCGTGATAACTATGTACGAGCAATGATTAACAGGATCGGCCGTGAGGTATTTGTTGATCGTACCTATGAGGGATATGCTCCTAGCGTGCTCCGCGACGCGTGGGAATATGGATCCGTTATGGCAAAGACGCGCTGCAAGCTCTTTGAAGCTAAAGCAAATCCGTCCTGGACGCTTGAAAAAGGTCAGACAGTAAATCAGTTCGAATTTAATCCGCCTACTGTTTACGAGAAGTTTTTTAATAAGAAAGTCGGCTGGCAGATTGATTGTTCATTTACAGAAGTGCAGCTCAAAGAGAGCTTTACAAATGCAACGGCAATGAACCGCTTCTACAGCATGATTGAAAATCGTATTGCTACGAGTATGACGATCTATACTGATAGCCTTATCATGAGGACTATAAACAACTTTATGGCCGAGAAGATCAGCGCCGGCAATGGCGTCATTGATCTGCTCGCCGGCTATAATGACGGCGTTGCAACTCCGCTTACGGCAGCGGAAGCAATGAGATCAAAAGAGTTTTTACGCTATGCAGCACTAACAATCTCTCTCTTTGTGGATCGTTTCAGAGCGCCGAGCGCAAACTTCAATATAATGGACGGGGACGACATGAATATAACATTTACTCCCCGAGAGTATGCACATCTTGTGCTCCATAGCGATCTTGCCAAAGCAATGGAAGTATTCTTGCAGTCTGATACATACCACGACGAGCTTGTAAAAATCGGTGAGTATGAAACTGTTCCATTCTGGCAAATCCAGGGCGACAAGTATCAGCTGCCCGATACGTCAAGAATAGACGTTAAGCTAGCGAGCGACAATACTCAGATACTTGACCGAAACTATATTGTTGGCGTGCTCTTTGACCGCGACGCTCTCGGCGTCCTTAACGACAACCGCAGAACCACAAACAGCTATAACGCAAACGGAGAGTACTGGAATAACTTTTACAAGGTTGATACAAGCTATTTCAATGATCTCGCCGAAAATGGTATTATCTTTGTACTCGGCGACGGTATTCCCAACGTAACCACGGAAGCAATGGCGCCCGGTGATACAATTTGGGATTATAAGGTTAGCGAGCTCCAAAGCAATGTAGTAGTAAATAACAATACAATGGCTATATCCGGTACACTTAAATATATCAGCACCGGAGCGCTGCCGCCTACGTGGGGCAATGGTAATTTCCTGGCGCTCGAGTGGCTCGGTATTCCGGCCGACGCTACGAGCTGCCAGATCGGTATTACAAATCTTGTTGATATTATCAATGATCCGGATAAAAATGGTACTGTAAAGGTCAGCGATACGACCGCGAAGCTCCGCGTTATCACTACTACACCGCGCGGAACGATCACACAGAGCTATGATCTTTCCGGCCTCACTCTCGAGCCGGCACCAAACGAAGCAGAAGCAGAAGCAGAAGCAGAAGCAGAAAACACCAAAAAGAAGAAATAAGCTCCCCCGTAAAATAGCCGCCGAAAGGCGGCTATTGTCCTATAAAAGAGGTGATTTTTATGACAATAAACCTTTATAAGATCTCGGCGGATCCTCGAGCCCTGGATAAAATAACGGGCGTCTCTCCCGTAAATGAAACGCCGATCACTGTTGAGCCGACGGAGCGCGTCAATATTCTTAATCCTGTATTTATAATAAACTACGACGAAACTCTAATGACTTGCAATTACCTATATTGCGACACATTTGACCGCTATTACTATATTAACGGAGCAGCAGTCAATACAGCTCACCGGCTAGAGCTCGCTTGCAGCGTAGATGTCCGGCAGAGCTTTGCCGCTGCAATCAAAAACAGCAAGGGGATCATACTCAGAGCGACGAGCAAGGGAGCCCCGACCAAATTCCCGGATAGCAAGCTCCCCGTAAATCCTACGGAAAAAATAATTACGTCTATCGAGCTTCCCGAGCTTAACAATGAGCTCGACGTTGACGGCAATTACTGCTATCTTTTAACGGTAATGGGGGGAAATTAAATGAGTACAGAGAGCTTAAATACTGCTTTATGGGGAGATCCCTCGGTGTGGTTCCATAGATCGGCAAATCCACAAATAACAACAAACTGCACAATTTCTGAAATGCGTATAGGCTGCACGAGCTACGACGACGCAGATTTTACCGATTATCCGGCGACAAAGTATTGCAGAGATATTTGTCTATTTGGCTATTGGCGAGACGGCTATTTAACGCCGGACGGCAACACACCGCTTGACAATACTTTGTCCTATACTGCAATAGCTAATCCGGAGCTTCCTCAGTGTGATGTTCGCGTTGCTACTACCGGAACTACCGCAGAGTGGGGCAATCAAGCGTTATTGCAATCAAATCCAAATGACGTTATACCTCTATCGCTTGCTACTTACCGCGATTACGGACAGACTTATAATCCCTCTTACCGCTCGCAGATTTACGGTATTGACGGTCTTAACAACAATCCTACATTATACCATACTGTCGGTTTTAATCGTTGGTGCCCGTCTGCTCAATATGATACGGGCGCCGATATCGGCAATGTGAATTTTGGTAGATATAATCCAAACGGCAGACTTGGAATGTTAGGTGAATTTGGTTTTAAGTCGCTTATACTTGAAATCATGGTTGTATATTATACGGCAGGCGGTATGTATCCGACGGAAATAAGCACCCTCAAATCATACAGAAATCAGAACGCGGCATGGAAAGAAGAGCACCCTATATTGTCAGCGTATTGTAAACCCTATTGGCGAACAAACAAGAACGGCACATATACCAGTAGTTTGCCGATAGGATATATAGCCGATACCCAAATGGTCGGTATATCGCCGGTAATGTATAGAACCCTGTACAGCACGGCTACTTCAAACACTTATACCAATTATTGCATGGGCGGTTTTGGAAACGCTCTTGAAGGATATTTCCCGATATATGGCAGATGTGTAAATGATAATATCTATACTTCTGATTATGTCGCCACATATACCTATGACAACCCAACGCAGACAAGCCAACGCTCCGGCGCGTTCTTCTATGGTTGTCAGCGCGGAAAACTTGTAAAGCTTGATGGCATTGACTATCATTCAGCGTCGTTCAAATTAGAACTCGAGGGAACGGACGAGAACCTCGAGTGGATAAGACAGGGCGCGGCGGCTTATGGTCTTTTCTTCTGCGAAAGCATAGGTACATTAGGCAATAGCGGACGCGATACCGGCGACAATGAGCGTTGGCTCGATAATGAGATGTTTTGCGGCGTTATTCGTGAAAATGGCTATACCTACGGCGAGTATACAAGGGGAATTAACAACGCAGCAAACAGCGTATACGGATATAAAAAGAGCACAGAAACGCCGTTCGATCCGGAGATACCACCGCAGCCCGAAAATCACTATTCTACGCAAACGCACTTCTCGAGCGTTGGTAAAATTGATACAATGACGAAAAGGTACGTCCTAAATGCGGCCGGCGTCAATGCAATGATCGTTGATATGTTTGGCATTATGGACGATCTATCAGTTCAATCCACAGATTGGAGCGAGCTCATTAATAAAAGTATAGACAGCTTTTTAGTTCAAAATCCTATTGATTGTATAGTATCGTTGAAAAAATACCCGGTGAAAAATATCCCTAACAATGGTACATTTACAAACATTTACTACGGCAGATATACAAAAGGCAGCGTTGCCGGCTATGGCTGCGAAGCTGATATTTATACTTATGCTTTTAAGCCAACGTTTATTGCGGCCAGGTTCGGCAATAGCTTCCTGGACTACGAGCCCTATACGAGCGCTCAGATCTACATACCTTATTGCGGAGCCGTCTCTCTTGCTATGTGTGATATCATAAACAAGACGCTCACAACAGTATTGTGCGTTGATTACCACACAGGACAATGCACCGGATTTATACTTTCCGACGGCCTTGTTATTGAGACAGTGCAAGGCAGCATTGCCGTTGACGTTCCTGTTACCGGAATCCAATCCGCGACAATAGAGAGCCAACTCATGCAAGCGGCTAACGCTTCAAGATCTGTCAGAATAAATCAAGCTTTTGGAGCCGTGGAAGCTGTTGGCATGATCGGCGCCGGAGCTGTCGGCGGAGCTTCACAAGCCGGAGTAGGCGGAGCAGCTATCGGCGGAGCTCTTGCTTTTGCCAACTCAGCAAAAAAAGCTGCAAATCTGCATATGCAAAAAGTTCAAGCTGATTATGATTTAACACATCAGCCGGCACCGCAGCACGTTATCGGAGCAAGCTCGAGCGCTTGCGGCTGGATCATAGACAGCAACACGGCGCGCTTGATCCTTTACTATCCTACTGGCGGAGTGATTGACGACGCAAATCCCCCGAACTTTATCCCGAGCAAGCTCGCAGAGTTCGGCAGCATATACGGATATGCTACGCTCGAGAGCGGCACAATAGGCAGCTATACCGGATTTATTACCGCAACACAAATGCAGCTTGATAGCATAGCAACGCCTTACGGGATCCCGGCAACAGATCCCGAGATAGATATGATCCGAGCAGCTTTGAGCGAGGGAATTATAATATAGCCCTCAGAGCGACGAGAGAGCCCTTTTTTGGGGCTCTCTTTTATATAGGGTAATTATACTACAAAGCAGCGAGAGCGGCCGTCCTGTTCAATCCTGGCTGCAATTTTAAAGAATGATAGATAATACAAGGAAGCATTGAAAACGCTAACGCGTTTCCAACACTTATGAGAGCCCCCGAGCCGGGCTCTCAAACTCTTCCCCCAAACCATTCTTATCTTATCTTATCACAAAGCAAGATTGTGATCTTGATTATTACTGCTCATTTTTGCATTTTTGGCTGCCATTATAATAATGTATGTAAACTGGGAAGTTGGCACTCGATGACGATGACTGCTAAGGGAAA
>Ga0265301_10004771_pt1 | contig 13577 bp, 23 predicted proteins | sample AusTroGonzalo_MG_2_FD_193488 | JGI IMG/M metagenome (GOLD analysis project Ga0265301, IMG submission 193488) | Bovine rumen microbial communities from tropical cattle in Woodstock, Queensland, Australia - Gonzalo_04 | ecosystem: Host-associated > Mammals > Digestive system > Stomach > Rumen ...
TCTCTAGAGTCTATGATACTTTAAGGAAGTCCGCAAATTTTACAGCAGCACAGAATAAAGATGAGAAAAGAGATTTTATTGATTCTGTGGGTTAGTTAGTTGCCTATTGTTAGAAATATGGTGGTCAAATTCCTAGATATGAGATAAATACTCCTTATGATACTATTGATAAAATTATAAATGACATGAAATAGTATAATAGAAATCTTATTTATTAGGATACTGCTCTTGCTAGACAAATTGAAGATTATATAAAATAGGCTAGAGCGGCTATGGAAAATAGACGAGATAGAGAAGAAGCTAAAAAGAAAGGTTTAGACGCACCCGAATTATCTGATGAAGATATATTAAAATATAAATAGTTTTTACAGAAAGAAAAAGAAGAATCTTTAAAAGAGACAGAGAGAAGTGATGACGATTGAGCTTACAATCTTTGCTTGATATGACTATTGAGCATGAAAATAAAAAACAAGGATTATCTGCTTAGCGTTTATCTGCGCAAATAGATAATTTAAGATATCTTATTTCTTTTTTTCGATAGTATCCTGATCTTTTGATAGATTTTATGAAAGGCCCCGATTGTACTTTTCACTTTTATTATTATCAACGTATTTTTCTTAGAATCGTAATGCGGCATAGATATGTTTATGCAACTTTTCCTCGTGCATATTCAAAATCTTTTCTTTCTATGATGGTTCTTATGTTAAGATGTATATTATACCCCGGAGCGGAACTATTTGTTACAACGGGTGGAAAAGAGCAAGCGGCTTCTATTACAATAGCTAAAATTGAGGAAATATGTAAGTTAATTCCAGCTTTAAACAATGAAATTAATTGGACACGAGGTGTTTCTAAGAAGTCTAGAGATGATGTTAATTATGTTTTTAAAAATGGATCTAGAATTAATATCCTTGCTGCTAAAGAGTCTTCAAGAGGACAACGTAGAACTGGCGGTTTGATGGAGGAATGTGTACTTATTGATCAAACTGCATTGAATGAAATTGTTATTCCTACTACAAACGTTAATAGATTATTACCGGATGGAACTAGACATAGTGAAGAAGTGGTTAATAAATCTCAAATCTATATAACGACTGCAGGATGGAAAAATTCGTTCGCTTACGATAAACTAATAGAGCTTCTTATTCGTAGTTTAATTTAGCCAGAAGAAGTTATGATAATGGGTGGAACTTATGAAACTCCTGTTACAGAAGGTTTATTAGATGAAGATTTTGTAGATCAATTAAAACTTGCGGGAACCTTCAATGAAGACTCCTTTGACCGAGAGTATCGAAGTATCTGGTCTGGAGATGCGGAGAATGCTTTTTTCTCTGCTGAAAAATTTGATAAATATAGAGTGCTGCGGCAGCCCTAGGGTGAATATAGCGGGAGATCTAGTAAATCAGCCTACTATATAATAGGAGTTGACGTTGGTCGTATAGGATGTACGACCTAGGCTATGATTTTTAAGGTGACGCCGCAACCTCAAGGCGCATCTATTAAATCCCTTGTTAATTTATACACTTATTAGGCTGAACATTTTGAATAGCAAGCTATTAACATCAAAAGATTGTATTTTCAATATAAAGCTAGAAAAGTTGCTATTGATACGAATGGCTTAGGTATCGGTTTATTAGACTTTATGGTAAAAGCACAATAGACTGATGACGGATAGTATTTACCTCCTTTTGGAATAGATAATGATGAAGAGGGTGTTTATAAGAATTATTTTAGGGGAGTTAATGAACTTGAAAAAGATGCTATTTTTCAGATAAAAGCCAATGCCCCTATTAATACATAGGCTTATTCTTATGCTCAAACCCAGATGTCAAGTGGAAAAATAAAATTTTTAATAGATGAAACAGAGGCAAAAGCTAAATTAGCTGAAACAAAGACAGGACAAAATATGTCAATAGATCAAAGAAATTAGTATTTACGACCTTTTGTTCTAACAACAATTTTGAGATAGCAAATGTTGAATCTCGTATAGGATAATCAAGGAGTAAATATTATATTAAAACAGGATAGTAGAGGAATTAAGAAGGATAAGTTTTCTGCTTTTGTTTATGGATTATATTTTATTAAAAAATAGGAAGATAGATTAAGAAAAAGGAAGAAAAGAGATTTTAGTAAATTTGCATTTTTTACTCCTCGATGAGGACAAAAAATGATAAACTTCATTCCTATTTTTTAAAGTATATTAGCAAATTAAGAAAGGAGAAGTATATTTTTATGAGAAGTAGTAGAGCAGAAATAAAAATATAGGAAATATTAAGTAATGCTGGTTTAAATTTTAAAGAAGAATATAGTTTTCCCGATTTAATTGGTCAAAATGGACATGCTTTACGTTTCGATTTTGCTGTTTTTGATGATAATTAGGAATTAGAATTTTTAATTTAGTATCAAGGAATACAACATTATAAACCCAAAAGTGTTTTTGGTGGAATTTCTGGATTAAGAAAACAACAATATTATGATATGATGAAACGTGAGTATTGTAATAAACATAATATAAAATTGATTTTAATTCCTTATTGGGATTAGGCAAATATAAATTATGATTATATTATGAATTTAGCAGATGCTTTTTAATTTATGGAAAGATTCAAGGTGGTTTCGTTGATAGATAGAAAAACAGAAATAAAGAAAAAAGGTTTTAGTATGCGAGTAGCTACTGACGATACCAGCGAGAAATATACTCCTGTAGATTTTTCAAAAATAAGAGTGGGCGTAAAAACTCTAGATGATGCAGTATTATCTTTAGGATAGTATAGACGAATAAATCCTAGATTAGGAGATAAAAAGGAAATATTAAAGGCAATAAATTCTGGTAATATAGAAAAAATGAGAGAGATTTCCAATTTCTTTTATAAAACTAGCGGAATTTATTCTAGGCTTTGTAGATATATGGCTTATCTTTATAAATACGATTGGTTTATTACTCCATATATTAACAATTGTGAAGGTTTAATTACTGATGATGCGGGCCTTGGTTAGGTAGATACATAGGCCTAGGCTAAAGCAAAAAAGAAATTGTTTGTAAATTTCTTTAAAGTGTTAAGATATTTTGAATAGTGTGAAATTAAAAGATTTTGTGGAGAAGTTGCTTTAAAAGTAATTAGGAATGGTTGTTATTATGGGTATTTAATTCCTAAAAGCGATCGTATGACTGTTCAAGAGTTGCATCCTAGGTATTGTAGATCTCGTTTTAAAATAGACAATAGACCTGTTGTTGAATTTCAAATGAGATATTTTGATGATACTTTTCAAGATGATACTCAGAGGTCAAGAATATTAAATTTATTCCCTAAAGATTTTAAAAAAGGATATAGACTTTATAAACAAGGAAAATTAAAGCCTACTTTTCCTGGCGATGAAGTAGGTTGGTATGTGTTAGATCCTAAGTCTACTATTAAATTTAATATTAATGAACAAGATTTTCCTGCTTTTATCTCTGTAATTCCTGCAATTGTTGACTTGGATGCCGCGCAAGATTTAGATCGTAAAAAAATGGCTCAAAAGTTATTAAAAATTATTATTCAAAAGATGCCATTAGATAAGAATGGAGATTTAGTATTTGATGTAGATGAAGCAGAACAACTACATAATAATGCAGTTAGAATGTTAAGTCGTGCAATTGGAGTAGATGTATTAACTACTTTTGCTGAAGTAGATGTTGCAGATATGTCAGACAAAGGTACAACTACTACAGTTGATGAACTTGAAAAGGTTGAAAGAACTGTTTATAATGAAGCAGGTGTTTCTCAACTGCAATTTAATAGCGATGGAAATATTGCTTTGAATAATTCTATTCTAAATGATGAAGCTTCTATGTACAATTTATTAGTACAATTTGAATCATTTTTAAATTTAATCTTAGAGCCTTTTAATAAATCTCCTAAGCGTTGTTATTATAAAGCACAAATCTTAACAACAACGATTTATAATTATAAAGATATGGCGAAGTTATATAAAGAACAAGCACAAATGGGTTATACTAAAATGTTACCTCAGGTTGCATTAGGTCAAACTCAAAGTTCTGTTCTAGCTAATGCATATTTTGAAAATGATGTATTAGATCTTGTACGTGTATTTATACCGCCACTTACTTCTAATACTATGAATGCGGAAGCTCTTCAAAACCGCGGAAGTACTAGTGGAAAGACGCAGAAGACCTAGTCTGATCAAGAAGGCGCCGGCCGCCCTGAGAAAGAAGATAGTCAAAAAACAGAAAAGACCATATAGAATAGATAGAGTATGAATTAAGGAGGAAAAAATGGGATTAGCACATCAAAGTATTGCTACGATTAATTCTCCAGAGTTTATTAATTTATAGCCTCTCGATATTAATCCTTTAATGTCCTCTTGTTAGATTAAAGTTTTATATCTTGGAGAAAATCGTAACAGAAGTTATATTTCTAAGGAAGTTGCTACGGAGATGGCAAAGACCCTTCGTGGTGCACCTATTGTTGGATATTATAAAAAAGATAAAGAAGATTTTGCTGATCATGGAGAACAGTTAATTTGGGATGATGAAGGTATTCATTTTAATTGTTTAACGAAACCTTATGGTTTTGTTGCTCCTGATGCAAAAGTCTGGTTTCAAGAATTTGAAGATACAGATGATTTTGGTAATAAAATAAATAGAACTTATTTAATGACTACTGGTTATCTTTGGACTAGTCAATTTGAATAGGCTCAGCAAGTTTTAGATGATGGCGGAAAACCCCAGTCAATGGAACTTGATCAAAAAAGTTTAAAAGGACATTGGTCAACAAATATTAAAAATGATATAGAATTTTTCATAATTAATGACGCAATATTTTCTAAACTTTGTATTTTGGGTTAGGATGTAGAACCTTGTTTTGAGGGAGCCGCTATATCTCCTTCAGAAATAAGTAAAACATTTACCTTGGATAATGATTTTAGGCATACTCTATATGAGATGATGCAAGAGTTGACTAATGCTTTAAAAGGAGGAGGCGACATAGTGGCTGATACAAAGAATTTTGAAGCAGAAGCTTCTGAAGTTGAAGTAGTAACTGAAACAGAAGAAGAAACTGTAGCAGAAGATTTTTCTGCTGAGAATGAGGACATGAATAATGAATCTTCATTAGCTGAAAATAATATTGATACAGAAGATTCTGATTCATCTTTTGCTAAGAAAGAGGAAGAAGAAGATTCAAAAGAAGAATAGGCTGAGGAAGATTCCGAAGATGCAGAAGAAAAGAAAGATGATGATGAAGATAAATATGCTCTTTTAAAAGAAAAATATGATAATTTAGAATCTGATTATTCTGCATTAAAAGAGGAAATAGAAGGATTAAGAGCCTTTAAATTAAACATAGAAAATCAACAGAAAGATGAATTAATTGCTCAATTCTATATGTTATCTGAAGAAGATAAGAAAGATGTCATTGAGAACAAGACAAACTATAGTCTTGATGAAATTAAATCTAAACTTGCTGTAATTTGTTTTGAGAAAAAGGTCAATTTTAATTCAGAAGAAACTTCAAAAAATGATAGTACAATGAAAGAAGAAAATTCTGTAACAACTTTTAATATTGATAACATAGATGATTCAACACCTGATTGGGTGAAAGAAGTTGAATCTAGAATGAATAGCAAATTTTGATAGGAGGATTGTTTAATATGGCAATTTCAATTCAAAGAATTGGATACGGACAAGTTGAACCTAATCATCTGTCTGCACAGTACACTGGCCAAATTTATGCTCAGTTACCTGCAAAAACTGCCACAACAGCTTCTGGCTCAGGGACTGCGGATGTTACTACTGTAAGTCCAATTGAACAGCTTGAGAACGGACAGTTTTTAAAGTATAATTATGCTGATGGACGCGCTAGTGTTGATGGCGATGGAGAATGGATGCTTGTTTTTAATGAAGTTAAGTTATATGATGAAAGACGTCAGAACTATAAAGATTTCTGTATGAAGGCTTCTGATATGTCTGATGGTCTTATTTATCCACGTCTTTTAAAGACTAATGTTGGTGATATTTTCACTACAAATACTTTTAAAGCTAACGCAACAGGACCAGATGCTCAGGTTGAAGCTATCTCTCTTGCCGTTGGTGATAAATTAGCTATTGGTGATGATGGTTTTCTTGCGGCAGCAGGTGGAAGTCCTACTGGACCAGTTTTCCAAGTAGTTAAGGAGTACACTTTAGCTGACAAGCAGAACGCTGTTAAAATTCAAAGGATTCAGTAATTGATAGGAGGATAAGATAATGGCTTTAGATAGAACACAATTAGTCGCATTAGCTAAGGCTACTGCTAAGGCTTCATTAAATCCTTCTGTTGCTTTCTCTTTTGGTGACAAGAAGCTGACTTATGAAGCTTTAAACGAGACATTTAAGAATGAAATGAACGAACTCGCTAAAACATATGCAGAGTATCGTGAAAATAAAAATTTAATTTTCAATTTAATTGAAGTAGGTTTAGATGAAGTTTTACCTACAAAGGTACTTCAGAATTATGGTCAGTTCGCTGATGTTAAAACATATCCTCAGGGAGATAAACCTATTTTCCGTGTAAGAATTAGCGAATATGCTAAGAAACGTGCTAAGACTTTCGTTACAAGAGTTGGTTTAGCAGGTAGATATGAAGTATTCAAACTTGATGGATACACATTAGAAGTTCCTACTTCTGCTTACGGTGGAGCAGCTCAGATCGGTTTTGAAGAGTTCTTAGATGGACATATCACTATGAGTGATGTATATGATCTAGTTCTTGAAGGACTTGATGAAGCTGTTTATCGTGAAATTGCTAAGGCTTTAGTAGCTATGGCAGAAGATGCTAATTTCAATGCTCATAATAAGACTAGTGCAGCTGGCTTTGATGAAGCTGAATTTGATCGTCTTTTAGCTACAGCTGATGCTTATGGCAAGAGTACAATCTATTGTACTTATGAATTTGCTGCTCAGGTAGCTCCTAGAACTTTAAGTGCTATCAATTGGGATGCTATGTCTGATGGTATGAAAGAAGAAAGATGGAATAATGGTTACTTTACTCGTTATAAGAACCATAGCATGATCGTTCTTCCTCAGAGTTTTGAAGATGCTGACAATGCAGTTAAGGTTATTGATCCTAGATATGCTTGGATTATTCCTACTGGAGCAGAAAAACCTGTAAAAGTAGCTTTTGAAGGACAGACTGCTGTTCGCGAGCATGAAAATGCAGATTGGTCAAGAGAAATCCAGACCTATAAGAAATTAGGTGTGGCTGTTTATAACCAGAATCCTGGTATGTGCGTATATAAGAATACTTCCTTAAGTATTAATAATGGCACTGGTACCTGGGGAAACTAATTGACGGTCCCGCAGTCGTTGGGACCGCGATAGTTGGACAGGATGTGACAGGTTAAAATAATAAATAAGGGGGTTGAAAAGCCCCCTTATTTTCAAATATAAGGAGAAAAAAGGAGTTTTAAAATGGACAAATCAACAGTTATTAGAGTTTTAAATAGAGATAATGGTGCGGTAGTATATTCTATACCAGAAATGAATGGATTGAGAAGGGTCTTTCAAGCAGGAGAAACAAAAGAAGTTACTCTCTAGGAGTTAGAGAAGCTATCTTATATTCCTGGCGGAATGGAACTATTAAGAGATAGTTTAGTTATTTTAAATAATGAAGAAGTTGTAAGAGTTATCTTGGGTCATGTAGAACCTGAGTATTCTTATACAGAACAAGATATTATTAGATTATTAAAATAGGGTTCAATGGATTAGTTTTTGGATTGTTTAGATTTTGCTCCAGAAGGAGTGAGAGATTTAATCAAAACATTTTCAGTTATGCTTCCATTGAATGATGTTGCAAAACGCGAAGCTATTTTAAATAAACTTGGTTTTAATGTTGATAATGCTATAAAAATTCAAAAAGAGTCTGCGGAACCCGCTGAAGAACAACATGTAACCAAACGTAGAGTTCAGAAGTCCTAGACAAAATCTTCAACAACCAGCCGCCGCGTCATAAAAGAAAGTTAATATTTTGGAGGTGTATTATGGCTAATCTTAATTATACACCTTTCTCTGATATATATAATTCTTTTCTTTCTAAAATAACGGATGATATGTATATGGAATTAACGCAAGAAGACACTTGCGCTATACTATAGGAGCTGTTATTGTCTGCTATTGTTAAATTTGAATTTCCAAGACAGAATTTGGATTATGAACTAAAACAAACCGATTAGTATGATAATAACGGGGATCCAATATATGAGTTAGGTTTTAATAATATTTTAACTTTAGAAGAAATCAATATTATTTCTAGTTATATGATAGTAGAATGGATAGGTCAGCAATTAGCATCTGTTGAAAATGTAAGAATGAAATATAGTGGTTCAGATTTTAAATTTACAAGTCAAGCAAATCATATGCAGAAACTTCTTCAATTAAAAAAGGATTATGAAAGAGAAAGTTTTCATTTACAACGTTTATATAAAAGACGTAAAAAAGATGATGATGGTATTTATCGTTCTACCTTTGGATCTTTAATGAAAAATCAACCTAGAGGAGGCACGGGAGAATGGAACAAGTGGCTTTAACTTTAGGAATTTCTTTTGATAAAGATGTAATTCATTTTAATATAAAAAGAATTATAAATCAAGTGTATAAATTATTACCTACAAGAGAAGAAGGAAAAGAGTGGTAGAAACCTTTATCTACGTTGATAGAATAGTTAGCGGGTATGAAAAGATTGATTATAGGTCAGGATGATCTTTTTTTCGTTGTTTTATGTAAATTAGAAGGATTATTCAGTCTCAAAGATGAAGAAGATATGTTTACGTATCGTAGAATTATCTTTGAATGTTTGGGAATATTGAATAATTTAGATAGAAATGTCTGTAGTTAATAATTTAAACAAGCGTATTCGTACTAATAATAATTTCCACGATCGATCATAGCCTAGTTCAGGATCAAGTTCTTTAGGAATTAGATTAGGAGTTCGTGGAGGTCCTGACCAATGGATACGAATGAGATAGGATAAATTAAAAAGTTTAAAAAAGGCTCTTTTATATTCCTATCAAAGTGCTGTTGTACAGAAATATAATGTAACTAAACATAGTTAGGCAAATTATATTATTAATTTAATTACTAAATTACAAGATCAAGCAGAATTAACTGAGATAGAAGTTAATTTCTTAAATAATTTGGAAGAATAGTACAATATTTAGAGCGAAAGAGGAACTTCTGAGTATATAGATTAGTTAGAATAGATAGTAGATGGTTTGGTAAATGCTGAACCTCTATTTAGATGCTTAATCAACCATGATAAATTGAAAGTGGATTATGAAGATAAAATAATTTCTATTCCATTTTAGGATATTCCTCTTGATTCTAACGTTGTTCAAGATACAGATTTTCATAATGGAACAGTTTTTAAATGGGTGCATGGAAATAAAGAATAGTGGACACCAGACACTTACTGGATTGTCTACATGCAATATTCTGAATAGACTGCCTATTTTAGAGCTGAAATTAGAAAAGCAGATGAATAGATTGAAATCATAACTGTAGATGATTAGGGTAATGAAACATCTTCTACATATAGAGGATGGATGACCGGTCCTAATGAAACTTCGATACTTTGGCACACTAAAAGAAATGTTACTTGGAATGATTTGAATTATACAAAGATTCTTTATATTACAAAAGATGAGAATACTTTGGCTTTTTTCCAACGTTTCGACAGAGTTATTATTAATGGAAAACCTTGGTAGGTTCAAGCTTATAACGATAGCTATACTAAAGGGAAAGATTATACTACTGGTATTATTAGGGTTGCCTTAAAGGAAACATATACTAATACTGATCAGTTTGTAAAAGAAACTTTATAGGATCTTGCGGAGGACCAGAGTGAGAGCGATAATGTCTAGCCTTATATTGAAGGACCGACGTCCGCAAAACCTTATGATACTTTAACTTTTAAAGCTAAGAATTTTAATAGTGATTAGGTTTGGTCTATTTCTGATCCTACTCTTGCTAAGATTATAAGCTATTCTTAGAATAATACAGTTGTTAAAGTAGATATTTTAACTGGTATGTCAAATAGTACTGGTTTTGATATTAATTATGGAAGTTTAGAAGATACTAAACTGCATGTTGTGATTAAATCGTTTTGAGATAAAAGGAGTAATTAAAGTATGAGAAAAGATTTAATTTTAAATAAACCTATTTATTCTTCTTTTCTCTCTTGTCCGGAAGATATTCGACAAATTTTACATACTTTATTTGTTTAGAGTCGTCCATATAGTGATTATTTAAAAAGGTTATTGATTATAAATAATCCAGATTGTTTAGAAACTACAAATCCAGATTATAAATCTGTAATTGACAGTTTCTCTTTGGGAGATTTAATAGATAAAGGTTATATTAGATTAAATCCAAAAATAGCAAGAGGGACGCATGAAGAAATAAAAAGTTATATTATCATATCTCTTGATGATTTTAGTTTAAATAGAAAAAATCCAAATTTTATGGATTATAATATAAATTTTGATATAGTATGTTATAATGATGCTTGGGTTTTAAATGATTTAAAAATAAGACCTTTAATGATATGTGGGTATATAGATGGAATTTTAAATAGTTTAACGAATAAAAATGCTACGTTTCAAAAGGATCATAAGCCACAAATAAGGTTAACTGGAATTGGAACATATAAATTTTTAAATTGTAATGAAGTAGTTCTAAATGAAGATTTATCAATGTATTCGTTAAGTTATCATGGAATCCATTTTTCATAGGATATATCTCAAATAGGAATGGTTGATAGAAATGATTGATACTTTACTTCTTTTGTCTGGAAATGATGTTCCATTTATAAAAGCGGGTATTAGTATTCATCAACCTTCATTAAAAGAGATTGCTTATGTAGGATAGAAAAATTTTTATATTGGATGTTAGTATTTGACTTTTTCAAAAAATGTTTTGACAGAGAAGGACAAAAATCATTTAATTGATATAGATGATTTTGAAATATTAATGACAACAATAAGATAGGCGAAAAGTGTTTAGATAGATAAAATAAAGACTTGTATGTAGATGGTTTTAATCTTATTGTTTCCAGAATATAAAGTGGATTTTTTACCTATGAGTATTATGCTTTCTAAGAAAGAGTAGGATAAGGTTGAACAACATTTTATATAGCAAAAAAACTTTGAGGATTTCAAGAATATATTAAAAGAAATCTTCTGTTTAACATAGGTTCTACAAAAGGATTAGTATAATCCAGGTGGTCCACAAGCATAGGCATTAGTTTAGAAATTTAAAAAGCGTCATAAAAAACTTGCAGAAATGAAGAGTCGCGGCCGTTAGTCAGAAAGCGTTTCCGTTTTATCTCAATATATTTCTATTTTATCAATAGGTTTGGGAATAGATGAAAATGTTTTGTTAAATTATAGTATTTATCAATTATTTGATAGTTATAATCGTTTCAGATTAAAAGTTGATTATGATTTATTCATATCAATAAAATTGGCTGGCGGAGAAAAGGACTCAGATTAGATAAAAAATTGGATGAGTGATATACACTCACAAAAACGATAGGAGGATAAAATCTTATGAAGTTTGGTGTAAGAGAATGTGCAAATATTGTCTTCCGTGCTAAGCAGGAGACTGTTATTGGAACATCAACTTTTCATATTGGACAACCAGTATTATATATCGATACTGCAACAACCTCTTCAATGGAGCAGGCTAGTTCAACAGTCTACGCTCAAGGTGGTAGAGGTAATGCCAGATTAATTGCTTGGGAAGGTGACAAGACTTTAACATTTACTGTTACTGATGCTCTTATCTCTCCTGTTTCTCTTAGTATGTTATCTGGTGCGGGCCTGGTTAAAGAATCCAATAAGTGGGTCCATGTGCATGCAACAACTGCCGCAACAATGACTATTTCTGGTGGAGATGGTTTTATTGATTTAACAGATGCTCTTGTAGAGTTTGGTACTATGAGTACAAGTGCTACTCTGGGTAACGATGGCGGAGTTTGGGTTGATGCAGGTGCAGATGCTCCTTTATTTATTATAAAAACTGAAGATGATGGTTCTATTACTGGTGATATTATCACATCTGGAACTAGCTCATCTTCACCTTTAAAGGCTATTACTTATAAAGTACCTAATAGTGGAGATAATCTAGGAAAGGGTATTTTATAGATTAAAGATCCTCACTGGAATGGTACTGGTAGTACTATTACAGAGAGTGTTAATGTATTAGTTGATTACTATGTTGTTAAGAAGAGCGAAAAAGTTTCTGAAATTCAGTTAACTCCTCAAGATTTCGCCGGATATTATTATGTAGAAGCTGATACATTATTTAGATCTCAGGCCACTGGTGTTGATATGCCTGCTAACTTAACATTCCCTAATGTTAAAGTTCAGTCTGGATTTACTATTAGCATGGCTGGTACTGGTGATCCTAGTACATTTGATTTCACTATGGATGCCTTCCCTGGATATACTTATTTTGATAAGACAAAACAGGTTCTTTGTGTAATCCAGGTTGTTGAAGATAGTAGATCTGCTACATCAACTGGTCACAGTGTAATGTTACAGAACTCTACTCTTGAGCATGAAGATCCATTATCTTATGATAGTGATTTAAGTGAGCCTGTAGTTGGATCGGGAAACTAATAGATGATTCTGATGTGGTAGGAATCGCAGTAGTTGGTAAATCCACATTACATTGAAAATTAAAAAACGGGAAGGATGTTATCCTTCCCGTTTTTTTTGTTAGGTGGGATAACTATGGATGAAATGAAATAGGCTATTGATTATATGGTAAAAGTGATTGAATAGTCTGGAGATTAGGTAATTGAATAGAAGGCTAAATAGTTTTCTAAATAGATTAAAACATTAGCTCAAATTTATTTAGATACTATAAAACCAGGTTTATAGAATTATAAAAATGTTCAATAGTCTTTAAGGCGACAACAGTATGCAATTCGTGGTATTAAACAAGGAAGTATACAAGATTCTTATGAATATAGAACTCAAGTTCAAAATCGGGCTTTAATGACAAGAAAAGATTATTATAGATAGATGGTTGAAGCTTCTCTAAGATTTCAGCGAGAGTTAAATGAATTGTTAGGTCAAGTGGTTTAGTTAGTATATGTATATCAAGATGATAAGGGTAATCCTACTATGTATACTTTAAAAGAATAGGATTTAATGAAAGTCCTTTCTTACGAAAGAAATAAAAAAGCTATTAAAGGACGTTTTAGAGAAACTGATCTTTTTAAAACTTATCTTAAAAATAAGACAAAATACGATATAGCGGATAATTTTAATTTAGACTATTTTAATTGGACTTATAAAGAAGTAATATGGAGATTTAATTATGGGAAAAAGACTCATACAAGTTTAATTCTTTGGTTAAATAATCCATCTTTATCTAAAATTCCGAAAGTAAAATGGTTAAAAGCAAAGGTTGATAAATCAGGAGATATTAAATAGGCTTATGCCTCTGTCCTTTTAGATAGAAGCATAAATAGCGTAAAATTATTTAATAGTCAAAAATTAGATGATAATGTTCATATGTATATGGAAGAATT
>Ga0265301_10004772_pt1 | contig 13576 bp, 9 predicted proteins | sample AusTroGonzalo_MG_2_FD_193488 | JGI IMG/M metagenome (GOLD analysis project Ga0265301, IMG submission 193488) | Bovine rumen microbial communities from tropical cattle in Woodstock, Queensland, Australia - Gonzalo_04 | ecosystem: Host-associated > Mammals > Digestive system > Stomach > Rumen ...
CAGGTAATACTCTCGGATAATCGCCTCCCGGTCCGCTTGACATAAATAGGTTCTTCCTCCTGGAGATTTTACTGTCTTTTCTCTCATCTTTGTTGACTGTTGTGTCAACTTATTTCAGCGTAAGACAGAGTATAGGTGTGTAAATCAATCAGTTGGTTTCTGGTTGGTTGCATGAAACTAAAACTAGTAATAAAGGTGTGAACGCGTGAACCGTGAACTGGAACTGCGAAGCGTTCGACGTAGTCAATTGCATGAATTGATTCAATAAATCAATCCCGAGCCGCCTATCGAAATCATGTGGATGGCTGAGATGTTGCCGCCAAAGTTTGACAAGCCGCAATGGTATTTTATCCCGAAAGATCCAGTTTGAAGAACGCCAGGTGACTTGATGCTCAACAGCAGGCCTGCACGCGCAGTCGGATAAAACTTATCCAACTCTTCTACCTCTTCATACGACAGGTTCTTGTCGCCATAGGTCTCCCAACAGCCACCGACACCCAACACGGGCGAAACGATCAACTTCCTGCCTGAAAACACTTTACATGAAAACACGGGATAGGAGGCGTCCAGATAGAAATTAAACAGCGTATTGTTATGACCAGCCTCATAAACCCCCGTTGAAATAGGTTGGTCCACCTTGGTTTTGCTCAGTACAATGTCGTACCCCAATTCCATCAATAACTTTTTGTAAGCCAAAGCAAAACTGAGGCCCAAACCAACGATGGGGGTCATGGTCTCGCTCAGTTTGCCCGTTACAAAGCCGCCGCACAAGTCCAATCCAATCCCCCAGCCCCAATTACCTCTTTGGGCTTGGATGGCCTGAGTGGATATCACGTGCTGGACGAACCACTTGTAGTCGCTGTCAGGGTAGTTTTTCAGGAATACTTCTGATTTGTCGTCCAACTCGCTTTGGATTTTGTAGGTATTCGGTGTCACAAACCAATCCAAATAAAGAGTCAGAAAGGCTTTGTCCTCGACTGAAAGATTCGCTTCCTCAACATTGAATCGAAGCAGATGCTCGTCTTCAGTGCTGCGCTGAAAGAGTTGCATACTCAACTCGTCGTAGCCTGGCCTTATTTTTTTGTTCATGTTTGCGTCAAAGGAGGAGTCTATCTGTCGCATATAGGCCGTTAAAGCATCAAATTCGCGTGTCCACATCAGGATATGGCACAATTCCATCGGAGCAATTGCGACATAATGCTCGTCCTCCAGGCTCAAGAGATAGTCTTTGGCTTCCGTCACTTTTTCGTAATCACGCTCCATAAACTTCTCTAACAGGAAAGCCCGTCCTTTTTCAATCTTTGTGCTTTTCGACTGAAGGATTTCCTCCTCGATTTGAGCGTAGCAGCCGATGGGGACTGCAAACAAAACCGCCAGTGTCAATGCGAATAAAAACGTCTTTTTCATTTTATCATAGTTTAGTTGATGATTTCGAGTTTTATTCCGCAAAAGTATAAAAAAAACCGTTGTTTTTTCCAGTTTCGGGCCCATTACAAACTTTTTCAAAAACTCAGTATTGATTTTCAGTTAGTTATTTCTTTTGATTACAACTTTTTTTGTTTATGAAATTTCGATAAAACCACTATCTTTGCAGAAAATTTAAGTATGTTGAATCTAACGGTTTGAACACTATGATACGATTAGAAATTTGTGCCAACGGCATCAAGTCGTTGCAGAACGCGATGGACGGTTGCGCCCAATGCGTTGAGTTGTGCGAATGTCTCGAAGTGGGCGGCGTGACCCCTTCGTTTGGAACTTTGGCGAAAGCCATCGATATTTCGTTTATCCCCATGCGGGTGCTGATTCGTCCCCGTCCGGGCAACTATATCTACGACGAGGAGGAAGTCGACCTGATGAAGACCGACATCATGCTCTGCAAGAAGCTGGGTTTTGAGGGTGTCGTTATCGGGGCCTTGAACAACAGGGGAGAGCTGGACATCGAGACGATAAAAGCCTTGATGGAAGCAGGAGAGGGGATGAAGTTCACTTTCCATCGCGCCATTGATGCCTGCGTGAAGCCTTTTGAGGCAGTGGAACAGCTCATCGAGCTCGGTTTCGACAAGATTCTGACCTCGGGCGGCAAGCCTACGGCTTTGGAAGGTGTCCCGATGATTGCGGAGATGCAGCTGCGTTATGGCGACCGAATCGCCATCATGCCTGGCGGCGGTATCAATCTTGGCAACGTGAAGGATATCCTTAATATGACGGGTGCGGTGCATTGTCACGCTTCATTGGGCCATTGGGTGCCGCGCTTCAACGAAAAGCTCTATCCCGACCAAAAGGACGCGACGGGTGCCACAATGGTTTGGACCGAGTCGAACAAGGATTTGATTTACGAGATGGAGAAAATTCTGAACCCGTAATTATGAAAAAGCTCTTCCCCCTGATTCTACTGGCATTCGCTTTCATAGCCTGCCAAAAAGCCGAAAAGCCCACCGTCATCGAGCGAAGCCTCAACCAAGGCTGGACGCTCACAGGCGACACCTTAAATATTAATATGCAGGTCGACGTGCCCTCGGTGGTGCAGCAGAGCCTCTATGAAAACGGTCTGATTCCACATCCATATCTCGGTACGGTGGAGAACGACCTGCTCTGGATATCTGACCATCCGTGGGACTATAGTTCGCGCTTCGATGTGGATAAGGATATGCTGGAAAACTATTGTGTTGAATTGGTCTTTGAGGGTCTTGATACCTATGCTGAGGTGAAACTGAACGGCGAGAAGCTCTTTTTTGCCGACAACCAGTTTCGCACTTGGAAGAAATGGGTGAACGATTACCTAAAAGAAAAGGACAACCTGCTGGAGGTGCATTTCATCCCATACGACAGCACACAAATGGCTTTGTATGAGCAACATCATCCTCAACTGCCTGAGAAGTATGCCGTCAGCCGTAAGGCACCTTATCAGCACGGCTGGGATTGGGCTCCGAAATACAAGAATGTGGGCATCTGGAAGCCTGTGAAGTTGGTCGCAAGAGAATGGAATGGGGCATGGTTGGAGGATGCTTATATCGTCACCGAAGCCGCTAATGCCGACAGTGCCAGCCTTTGGCTGAATCTGGATATATACAGCGATATGTATTCTGCGCTGGCTGAGGTGGAACTCATCGTGGATGGGCTGAAGACATATAAGGTTGAGGCGGCCCTAAGGGAAGAGCATCAGCACAAGTACATCCCCATTACGATAGAGCATCCCCGTTTGTGGTGGCCTAACGAAATGGGAGAACAACCTTTGTATGATTTTGAAGTGCGTCTGTTGAAGGATGGAAAGCTGTTGGATTCAAGAACGTTCAAGTCAGGCATCAAAACCTTCGAGATGGTGGACGAGCCTGACAGCATCGGTCGGACCTTCTATTTCAAGGTGAATGGGGTGCCGATGTATGCCAAAGGTGCCAACTATGTGCCTGAAGAGATGATAGAGACTTGGATCAATGCCGATAATACTTTATCGTTGCTCCGTCAAGCTAAGGAGGCGCATTTCAATATGTTGCGCGTGTGGGGCGGAGGTGTCTATCCTTCGGACGACTTCTTCAACATCTGCGACTCGTTGGGCATCTTGGTCTGGCAGGATTTCATGTTTGCCGGCACGATGTATCCATACGATGAGACCTTCCTCTATAAAAATGTGAGGATTGAGGCGGAAGAGCAGGTGAAGCGTTTGGCCTCGCATCCCTCATTAGCCTTATGGTGTGGCGGCAACGAGATTTCGGAAGGCTATTACAACTGGGGCTGGCAAAAGTCGCTGAACTGGTCGGAAGAAGACGATAAAGATATCAAGGCGGGCTACGATGCCCTGTTTGAATCCCTGCTGCCTCAGGTGGTGGAGAAATTCGACGGTACGCGACCCTATTGGCCCAGTTCGCCTTCAAAAGGGTGGGGTAGACCCGAGAGCCTGACGGAGGGCGATGTGCATTATTGGGGCGTTTGGTGGGGCGAACAGCCTTACGAGATGTATCGCGAGAAGGTAGGTCGCTTCAACAGCGAATACGGCTACCAGAGCTATCCCGATTACCAGACCTTGCTGAAAATCGCACAAGGGGAGGAGCTGAGCAAAGATGCCCAAGTGATTGCAGCACACCAGAAACATGCCCGAGGCACTCGACAGATTGACGACTTCATTCAGCGTTATTATCCCGATGTGCAACCCAAGGACTTTGAGGAATATGTCCATTTGAGCCAGCTCTCGCAGGCCTACGGTATGGAGGTCGCTATCGAGGCACACCGCACGGCGAAGCCTTACAACATGGGCACGCTCTATTGGCAACTCAACGATGCCTGGCCTGTGACCTCTTGGTCGTCTATCGACTATTACGGGAATCCCAAAGTGTTCCAAGAAAGACTCAAGACGCTCTATGCACCCGTGCTTTTAAGCATGGATTGGAAAGACTACGGTGTTTTCGTTACCTCCGACCTGCTGCGCAGCATCGATGGTACGCTGAAGGTCACCGTTTACGATTTGGAAGACCATCCTCTGTTTGAGCAAAAGCTGAAGGTGGAGATGGAAGCCAACGAAAACCGCAAATACTCAGTCGATGGGCTAAAGGAATGCCTCCTGAATGCCGACCAGCACAAGGTCTGCGTGAAGCTTGAGCTGACCGAAGGGGAAGTCCTCACCGCTGAGCGCAAATGTCATTATTTCGCTTTTTTTGAGTGATGCCTGTAACTTTTTCGCTGTTTCTCCGTATTACTGATGTCTTTCGCGAAGAACAAAAGTAAAAAGAGAAATAAAAACGAATTACAATGAAAACAAGAATGATTTTGGCAGCATTGCTGCTGGTAGCCTTCGGAAGCCTGAAGGCACAAGAAAAACCGATACCCACTCCTGATGGGGATGCAAGTAAAATCAACACATTGGTGCTCAATTGCGTTGGTAGCGTATATTTGCAACAAGGTGAGAAACTGATGTTGGATGACTATGGGCATAGTAATGTGCTATATCGTGTCGAGGACAGTGTTTTGTATCTTGAAGGCGTTGGCAGCCCACGTGTATTGACTATTCCGAATCTGACCTACTTAAAAGTTTCGGGTACAGTAAGTGTGCGTTCCAAAGGTCAGTTGAAAGGCGAGAATCTTTCCATCTTCAAAACGGGTACGGGAGTATTAAGCCTTGAGGTCGGTTATGGCAACATCTATGTCTATTCAACCGGGACGGGCGATGTGATTCTTTTGGGCGATTGCAATGTCTTTTGCAGCGAGGCGAAAGGTATAGGCAAAGTGAATACGAGAAACCTGGATTATAAGGTGTTGATGGAGAAAAGCGGCGACCACTGGAATATGGCCATGAATCTGGATGATAACGCAAATCAGGAATGGATTCATACTATCACGGCAAAAGCCCAGCCGTTCTTTGAGATCGAATCGAACCGTTCGTGGAACCTGTCGAAAACCGACAATACAAAGGAACAGGTTGAGAACTATATGGATTTGGAAGAACTCATGCGTGAATACAATGACAATTTGCAGCGTGTGTACGACTCGATAGACTGGAAACGCATCGACGAGGAGATAGAGCGCGCCAATCAAGAGATGCAGAATGTGTACGATTCGTTGGATTGGGAGAACCTTGAAGAAAAAATGAGAATTTCTGAGCAGGAGATGAGGGAATGGGGTCGCAGAATGGAGGAATGGGGAAATCGTATGGAACAGAAACACGGCAAGCACTATGAGTACCATTATGAGTACAACAATAATAGCTCGGCTCCGAAGGACGACGAGTCAGAGTCGTCTACCAAGAAGAAAAGCCCCATCTTCAACCCGCATTGGGCGGGCTTCGACGGAGGATTGAACATGCTCATCGATCCATCGGTGATGAATGTCTATACAGGCCCGAATGAATCGATGGCCATACGTCCGCTTCGTAGTTGGTATTTCGGTTTTAACCTCGTTGATTTCGGCGTTGCCTTCGATAAAGACCGTAAGGTGGGAATGTTTACGGGCATAGGATTAGGCTGGAACAACTTCAGTTGGAAGAATCATGTCAGGATGACGGTGGAGAACGAACAGTTAGTCAATAACCTGTTGCCCGACGACCGTCTGGTGAAGAACAGCAAGTTTGGTTTGCTCTATGCTCAAGCGCCGCTGATGATTGAGGTAAGGCCTACCCGTCACATGTTCATCGACTTTGGCGTAACAGGCGGCATCCGTCTTGCTGCATGGAACCGTATCAAATATAGTGACGGTAGCAACGAGAAGACTTATTCCAACTACTTGACCAACCTGTTCAAGTGTGATGCCTCGTTCCGCATCGGGGGCGACAATTTGGGATTCTTTGTCAACTATGCCTTGATTCCTACCTTCGTTAAGGGACGTGATGCGGATAAAGCACATCCGCTCATGCTCGGTTTCAGCATCGTGTATTGAGCGATGCTTTATTCTCTATACTTCTCTTGCCAGTATTCACGGGTCTCTTCGATCTGTTCTTCAGCGCGGTAGTAAGCCGTCATCGCTACGTCAGTAGTGGCTCTCACCACTTCCTGCTTTGCGAGGTGTAGTCCTGCATTGAGGAGGTCGCCTAAGGTACAAAGCCTTCCTTCAGTCATCCAGTAGATGCCTTTCCCAATCAGCGAGGAAGGCATCTCTTTTTCATAGGACAAAGCTTCAGGCAGATAGACAAAGGCTTGCCGGGTTTCCATGCGATAACGCAACAGGGTGAGGTCTGAAACAAGGAGGTCGTCAGCATCGTTGGGGATTGAGACGGATTGGGACTTCAGAGGCGACAGTATAGCTACGGATTCCACCTCAGTTTGCGGCGCTCTGTAGTCCTTAGGTTCATTTTGTACGGATGGCGTAGTAGCCATCTGGACGGTTCTTCTCGGAACGAGGCAAGGGGTGGTTTCGTCTACCGTCAAGTGAGCCTCAATGGGTTTCAGCTCGGCAACAGGATTGATTTCAGGCATCGACTTTTCAGGCCAAAGGCCTATGGTGAGCAGCAGTCCTGCAGCAGCGGCAGCAGAAGCGATTTTGGCATAAAGGGGAACGAGGACGGGTTTGTTATTGGACCGGTCCTTCGGCAGGCTCAGGGACTTGGATTTCAACCTGTCTTTGTCCTGAAAGACGATTTGCGGTGCCTTCAGATGGGGCAGTTCCTCGGTGAGTTCCTCCCAGTCCAAACCTTGGGTCGCGACGAAAGCTTTCAGTTGCTTTGTTTCATCGGGACTGAGGTTGCCTTCCATATAATCCAAGAGGTAGGCCTCGTAGTTGTCGCTGTTGATGTTCGTGTTCATGGCTCTATGTCGATGAGGTTGTCGATGCTTTTCAGTTTGTTTTTCAATGCGGTGCGGGCACGAAAGATGTTGACTTTCACCTGCGCCTCGCTCATCCCCGTGATATTGCCGATTTCCTGGTATGAATAACCCTCGTAGTCACGCAGCAGCAGGGTGTTGCGTTGGGTTTCGGGCAACGTGCTTAATGCCTGATGCAGGATGTCGTTGACATCGGGATAGGGGATGCCTTTTGGGTCGGCAAGGGCGGCGAGTTCTTCTATGCCGCTGGTTTGTCTTTTTTGACGGACTTCGTCAATCATAGTGTGGTGGGCGATGGTGAAGAGGTAGGATTTGGCTTTTGCGAAGTCCACCGTCTGTCGTTTTTCCCAAACGCGGGCAAAACTCTCCTGCACCACGTCCTCAGCCTCCTGTCGGTTGCGGAGACTCGAGAACGCGAAGCGGAAAAGCCTGTCGGCATATTGCTCCACGCACTGGTTGTACTGATGTCTGTCCATCTTATACATAGTAATACGTAAAACGGGCGAAAAAGTTACATTAGAGTGAGAATTTTCTGCTAAAGCTTCCCAAAGCTGAGGTGGCGGAGTCCGTCGAAGTGTTGAACTGCCGACCCCGCATATCGAATTATTTCCTATTTTTGCGCCCAAAATAGTGAATCATGATTCTGAACTACATTACTTGGAACGTTGACCCTGTGCTGTTTCATTTGGGCGCCTTGCAGGTTCGCTGGTACGGATTGCTGTGGGCCTTGGGGTTCTTCTTCGGATATTTTGTCATGCGCAATATCTATCGTCACGAGAAGTTGAGCGATGACTGGATGGACAAGCTCCTTATCTATATGCTGGTGTCTACCGTTATTGGAGCCCGACTCGGACATTGCCTGTTCTATGAGCCAGAGTATTATCTCTCTCATCCCTTGAAGATGCTTGCCATTTGGGAAGGCGGATTAGCGAGTCACGGAGGAGCTATTGGCATCCTGACGGGTCTGTGGATCTATGTAAGGGTTTATAACAAGTCGACGAAGAAAAAGAAAGACGAGAAACAGCGCATCAGCTATATCTGGATATTGGACCGCATCGTGGTGCCGGTCTGCCTCGTTGGTGCTTTGATTCGCGTGGGTAATGTGATGAACCATGAGATTTATGGTACACCCACATCCTTGCCCTGGGGCTTTGTCTTCCTACGTGGTGCAGAGCAGTTTTGCGGCACTTTCGACAACTACACACCTTGTTATGCTTGGGAGGCACCTTGTCCGCCTTCTGAGTGGCTCCCTTGTCACCCGACGGGTCTATACGAGGCTTTCTTCTGCCTTGTGGCGATGGGCATCATGCTGTGGATGTACTATAAACGCGACTTGGGTAACCGTCGTCCCGGCCTGATGTTCGGCACCTTCCTTATTATCATCTTTGGATCGCGTATCGGTATAGAGTTCCTGAAAAACGTTCAGGTGGACTTTGAACGCGACATGGTGTTTGACATGGGCCAATGGCTCAGCGTTCCCTTTGTCCTTGTTGGCATTGGGATGATTGTATGGAGTTTCGTGAAAGGGGAGAAGCAAGAGAAGCTTCGTTAGAATATCTTCCGATAAACATGACACTCAGGCGTCTCCTGCCTCAGGTCCAGATAGTCCTGATGGTAGTCTTCGGCTGGGTAGAAGGGCATCACGGCGCGAAGTTGCGTGGCAGGATGATAGCCTAACTGTGTCAATTCACCAAAGACGCGTATAGCAGTGTCACGTTCCTCGGTGTCGTTGAACCAGATGGCTGAAAGATACTGCGTTCCGATGTCGATACCTTGTCCGTCAGCTTGCTCAAAGTTGTGGATTTCAAAGAAATAGTGTACCAAAGTATCGTATGAAACGAGTGTGGGGTCGTATTCCACCTCGATGGTTTCCAGATGTCCAGTTGTCCCTGTTTTGACTTGCTTATAGCTGGGGTTTTCAATTTCACCGCCCATAAAGCCGACGACGGTCTTCGTTACACCCTTGAGGCGCTTGAAGTAATACTCCACGCCCCAGAAACATCCTGCTGAGAAATAGGCTTTCTTCATGTTCATTATTCTTTGATGACTTTGGTGATGGATTTCTTTCCGCTTCTGTCGCTGAGAATCAGGAAATATACGCCTTTTTCAAGGTGGCTCAAGTCGAGGGTTTCAATCTCCTTGGTTTGCAGCACAAGCTGTCCGATGATGTTGCGTACTTCAGCATCGCAAGGTATTTCAGAGTCGATGTGGATGGGACCGCAAGTGGGGTTGGGCCAGACTTGAATGGCAGACTCTTGTGATTCTTCCACGCCCATCAATACATCGAGCGTCAGACCGACGACGCTGTCGCAATCTTGACCTTCGAGAACTTCGGTGTAATAACCTGGTTCAGTTAAAGGTCTGCTAAAGAACCAATAGGGGAAGTCGCTTTCGAAAACTGCGTCTTCAATCAAGGTGAGCGAGGCGCAACTTTCGTAGGCGCCAATCTCCACGCGTCCTTTTTGAATGCGTGGGTTGCCTGCGATATCAATTGTGCCTAATCCTGTTGTGTTGGGTTTGCCTGCGTTGAGACAGATGCTGCGCGGATTCAGGCTCCAGTCTTCGTTGTGGTAGTCAGCGCCAACTCCTTGAGCAGGATGGTTAAAGCGCACATAGATACCCGGCTCGTTTCCGTTGTTTTCATCTGGGATGTTGTAGTTTTCCGATCCGTTGACGATGCCGCTGACGGCACAATACTCATAGTCACTCAATCCAGCGAACTGGTTGGGGAGACCATTGGCCACATTGCCCCAAACGATGCAGTTGTAGTATTTGTTGTGGCTGTTCTCGTGATAGATGCCTCCGATGCTTTCCGTAGCGAGGTTCATCACGAAGTCACAGTTGTAAGCGGTAAACTTGCCACGAGCATACATTCCTCCTGCGCTGTTGGCGGTGTTGTTGCTGATGATACAGTTCTTGAGGACGGGCTCGGTGTTATTATAAAGGTAAATACCGCCACCTTTAGTGGAGGCGGTGTTGTTGCTGATACGGCAGTTGGTGTAGCTGACACCGATGCGGTCACATACGCCGCCACCCATCGAAGCTGTATTATCCATGATGCGGCAGTTTTGGAGCGTGACATGGGAAGTGCCTCCCGTCGAGTTGATGTAGATGCCGCCACCGTACATGCTGGCTTCGTTGTTGATGATGTTGCAGTTGTTGAGGGTAGAATAGTTGTTCAAGTAGACACCTGCGCCGCTGCCTGCGTTGCCGTTCTGGATGGTGAAGCCGTCCCAGATGGCGAGTGAGGCGGTGGTGAAAGCCTGATCTTGCATCAGTACACGTCTGGCTCCTTGTCCGTCGAGGATGGTGGGGTATTTCTCGAATTTGCGTTGCGAGAGGTCGAAGTCGGGAGCCTCGTTGCCTTCGAAGCAACCATACACGCGGTTGTTGGGGGTGATATAGAAAGCACCCTCAGCATCGGTGGTATCGCCGTAATAGGTACCGGCTTTTACCCAGACTCGAGTGTTGCCGCCGCTGGAGAGGGCAGAAGCAAACTGCAGTTTGTCGGTGGCGTTGCCCCACGAGGAGCCGTCTCCCGTGCCATCCTGACTGACATAGATGATGCCGTTGTCATCAGCTTGAATGCTGACGGGGAAGAGGTTGCCCACCACAGCCTGTCCTTGATTGAAGCCGTTCACGTCGGAAACGGTATAGAAACCGTCGCCGCTACCGCTCCAGCCAAAGTTGAAGTGCATCCTGTTGCTGTTGTCGTATCCGTCGCAGACAAAAGCGTGTCCGCTGTCGCCGTTGGCGCCTGAATAGTATAAGGGGTGCGATAAGTCGAGTTCTGCCTTCAGCATCGCAATCCAATTCTCTTCGCTGTAGCTGCTCTTCATGCGGTATTTGGCACCACAGTAGCCAAAATAGGAGCGCATAGCGGTTTCCACATCTTGCGACATCGCGCCGCTACCCGATGCGGAATAGTTCATGTCGACACTCACGCCACAATGGTACATCAGGGTGGCTACGGGGTCGTTGTGGCTCCATACTTCGTTGGGCATATCGTCCCAATGATAGGTGGTGGCACCAAAGTTGGCGCTCTGTTCACCGTATTGGCTATGGACGTAGCTGTGTGAACCGAAGCCCGTCTCGGGATAGTCCCAATATTTCATCACCTGAGCCATTGCACAGGCAACGCAGCCGGCATAGACGTGTCCACAGGGACCGCCCCACCAACCTCCACCTTGGGTGGCGGGACAATATTCGTTGTAATAGCAGTCTTGGTTCCAGCGTGTATCGACTAAAGGTTCAACAGTTTGTGCTTCACGTGAGCCGAAGATGCCCTGTGCGGCTTCGTCCCATTGGCGTTTCACCTCGGCTTCAGGTTGGATGCCGTTTGCAATCGCATAGTCAATCATCTCCTCATAGTGACGAATCCATGAGGCGAAGTTCTCAGGCGCATCCTCCATATCGGGGAAGGCTCCTTGGTCGGACCAGCCTAATACAGGAGGCAGGACAGTATTGCCCGAGATGATGACGAAACCTTGTGTGCCAAGGTTATAGATATAGTTCCCTTCTGACGAGACCAGACTCAAACTCTGCCTTTTCAAGGGGAGTTGGGTTTCGACAAAGGCTTGTGCGGTTTTGCGTGCGGTTGCCTCATTGACTTGTAAAGCAGTCTGAGGGAAAGCCTGAAAAACGGTTGCGATAAGCAACGTTAAGATGAGTGACAGTTTTCTCATGGGATGAAAATTTGGATGCAAAAATAGCATTTTTATAAATAAGGTGAAAAAATTCTCCTCAAACGCTAACAATCTGCGTTTTGAATGAGAAAATTTTGTACTTTTGCCGCCGTTTTCAAAAATCGACTATGTCTATGATTAACATAACCTTCCTTGACAATAGTGTCAGACAGTATGAAGCCGGTGTGACGCCGTTGGATATCGCCAAGAGCCTGAGCGAGGGTTTGGCACGTAACGTGTTGTCAGCCAAAGTGAACGGTAAGATGTGGGATGCCATGCGCCCCGTTAACGAGGATGCCGCCGTCCAACTCTTCACCTGGGACGACCCCGAGGGTAAAGCCACTTTTTGGCACTCTTCGGCTCACCTTATGGCTGAGGCCATCGAGGCCTTGTACAAAGGCGTGAAGTTCGGTATTGGCCCCGCTGTGGATGCTGGTTTCTACTACGATATCGATACGGGTGACATGACTCTGACCGAGGCTGACCTTGTGGCCATCGAGAAGAAGATGCTCGAACTGGCTCGTGAGAAGCAGACCTTCGAGCGCGTCGACGTGAGCAAGGCCGAAGCCTTGAAGTACTTCACCGAGAAAGGTGACGAATACAAGGAAGAGCTGATTAGCGAGCTGGAAGACGGCACTATCACCTATTATAAATGTGGTGCCTTCACCGACCTCTGCCGCGGTCCTCATATCCCAAACACAGGTTTCATCAAGGCTGTGAAGCTGACCTCGCTGGCTGGTGCCTATTGGCGTGGCGACGAGAAGCGTAAGCAACTGACCCGTGTTTACGGTATCACCTTCCCGAAGCAGAAAGAGTTGGAAGAGTACCTTGTTCTTCTTGAAGAAGCCAAGAAACGCGACCACCGTAAGTTGGGCCGCGAGTTGGAACTCTTCATGTTCAACGACATCGTTGGCAAGGGTCTTCCGATTTGGCTGCCTAAAGGTACCGAGTTGCGTCTCCGCCTTCAGGAGTATCTGACCAAGATTCAGAAGGAGTATGGTTATGAGCAAGTCATCACGCCCCATATCGGCGGCAAGCAGCTCTATGTCACTTCAGGTCACTGGGACCACTACGGAGAAGACAGTTTCCGCCCCATCACCACACCGGAAGAAGGGGAGGAGTACCTGCTGAAACCCATGAACTGCCCCCACCACTGCATGATCTTCAAGTGGAAGCCGCGTTCCTATAAGGACCTGCCTTTCCGCTGCGCTGAGTTCGGTACGGTGTATCGTTACGAGCAGAGCGGTGAGTTGCACGGCCTGACCCGTGTGCGTTCGTTCACTCAGGATGATGCCCACATCTTCTGCCGTCCCGACCAGGTGAAAGAAGAGTTCATCCGCGTGATGGAAATCATCGAAATCATCTTCAAGGCTCTTGATTTCAAGAACTTTGAGGCACAGATATCGCTCCGCGACCCCAACGACCATGAGAAGTATGTGGGTACGGATGAGAATTGGGCTAAGGCTGAGGCCGCCATTCAGGAGGCTTGTGCTGAGAAGGGTCTGCCGGCTCACGTTGAGTATGGTGAGGCTGCTTTCTACGGTCCCAAGCTCGACTTCATGGTGAAGGATGCCCTGGGCCGCAAGTGGCAACTGGGTACCATTCAGGTGGACTACAACCTGCCTGAGCGTTTCGACCTGAGCTACATCG
>Ga0265301_10004775_pt1 | contig 13571 bp, 8 predicted proteins | sample AusTroGonzalo_MG_2_FD_193488 | JGI IMG/M metagenome (GOLD analysis project Ga0265301, IMG submission 193488) | Bovine rumen microbial communities from tropical cattle in Woodstock, Queensland, Australia - Gonzalo_04 | ecosystem: Host-associated > Mammals > Digestive system > Stomach > Rumen ...
TTGCTCTCGAGTTTGTCAATCGCGTCAAGCGCCTTGTCGTATTGACGGGTGGCGCCGTAGAGGCTTATCAAGTCGGTATAGATCGTGGTTTTCTTGGGGTGGTCCTCAATCAGTTTCTCGAGAATCTCGGCCGCCTCTTCTCCCTTGCCCTGCGACATATAGTTCTGGGCCAGGGAATAGTTGTACCAATAGTTGTCGGGATCCAGCTCCACCGCCTTGCGGAGATTGGCGGCCGCTGCGGTGCTGTCGCGCAGCATAGTGCTGATGTAGTAATATGCCGCGTCGTTGTCGGGCTCGTTGGCCACCACCTTCTTGAATTGCTCGTAGGCGGCCTTGACATCATTGGCATAATAGAGCCTGATGCCCTCCAGAAACGCCTCTGACTGGGCCTTGGCCGCAGGCAAAAATGCAAACGAGGCCAGCGCCAGTACCAGGATATATCTTAATCTCTTCATCTGTATCAATAATTTTCCATGACGCGGGTCATGGCCTTGTCCAGGGCATTGAACATGTCGTTGTCAAAAGAACTCTTGTAACTGCGCGAATTGCAGAGAATCACCCCGTTGACCCCATTGTTGCCCTTTACCCAGAGAGTCGCGGTGCCCGCCAGGGTACCGGTGTGGTATGCTGCCCAGTTGCTGTATGAGCCGCGGCCGATCCACCAGCCGAATCCGTAACCGCCGATTCCGTATGAGGTGTGGTTCATATACATCTGGTTGAGCCAATCGGGGGCAAGGATGTCGGGTACTACAGTACCGTAGTCGATGGCGGTGAGTATTCTCGCCATGTCCGAAGCCGAGGCTGTGACCCCGCCGCAGGCGGCTGCTATATCCATGTCGTTGCCATAGGGATTTGCGCTTTCCTGTGAGTAGAAGATGCACTCGTTGTAACGCCTCTGGCTGCGGGGAGTCTTGGAAACCCATATGTCGTTGGCTCCCGCCTTGGACATGACTTCGCGCAGGTATTCTTCGTAGCTCTTGCCCGAAACCTGCTCGATAACCAGCCCCAATATGCAGAATCCCAGGTTGTAATAAGAGTAATATGTCCCCGGGGTGTAGGCCGGCTGGACATACTTGACCATATATTCTACCCGCTGTTTGAGGTTCTTACCGGCAAACCGGTAGTCGTCGGTAAATACGGGATCCACCCCGCCGGTGCATGAGTATACCCAGCCGGAACGGTGTGTCATCAGGTCAGCCACTGTAATATCGTTGACATGCAGCTGGTGGGAACCGGGGAACAGGTTGCCCAGGGCTCCGTCCTTTGAGAAAACCTTGTCGTCAAGGCTCAGCTTCCCTTCCTGGCAGAGAGACAAGATGCAGATGGATGTCAAGGTCTTGCTCACACTGGCAAGGCGGAACAGATGGTCTGCGGTGCAATATTCAGGTTCGAGGTCGTCTGCCACGGCAAGCCCGTAACCGGCGACGTAGGTCAGCTTCTCTCCCTTGGTTACCGCAAGGCCGACGGCGGGGATGTCGTAGTTCCCCATGAAACTGTATATCTTCCGGTCAATGGTGGTGTCGCCCGTCCTGGCCAGGAAAAGATATGTGGTGGAATGCTTGCCGTCTTCGGCCACAACTGTCCAGGGCTCGCCGAGGGTTAGGTCCAATGGGGTCCGTCCGTTGTCTACCTCTTGCCCGGCGACAATCAACTTGGCATTTTCGCTGATGCTGAAAGATGCTATCATGCCGCTGAGGTCGGCGCCTTCGGGAAAAGTGATGAGTATCATGTCGATACCCCAGATATTCTTGGGCTCTACCGACAGGGATTCTCCCAGGGTCGGATTGAAGGCACTTGAGAATTTCAATGTGTTAAGCACGCATTCCGTCGATTTGGGCCCTTCCGGCTCGGGTTCGGGTTCAGGCTCAGGTTCGGGCTCCGGTTCCGGTTTCGGCTCGGGCTCTTTCTGTTCTGAAGGGTCGTCGGGATTATCGGGATCGACCTTAGGGACGCACTGCCAAATCATCAGGCAGGCGGCCAGCAGGGCGAGATATTTGAGTAGTTTTTTCATGCGTATTACAAAAATACGGATAATCTTTTAACAAAAACCAGTCCAGTCGCAATTTTGGAAACAAGAATGACGTTTTGAAAAACGTAAAAACTTGATATCGTGGAAGTTTTGCGTGTTAGAAACTGAAAGGGGAGCATCTATATTTGTGGCAAAAAAGACATGATTTGCAAGACTTATGCGGCGGCCTGTATCGGGCTGCAGGTGGTGCCGGTGACGATAGAAACTGATATTTCGGCAGGCGTCGGACTTTATATTGTCGGCATGCCTGACATTGCGGTCAAAGAGAGCCTTATGCGCATCACCACCGCCCTGCGCAGCTATGGATACTCGGTCCCCGGCAAGAGGATAGTCATCAACCTGGCACCGGCCGACATCCGCAAGGAGGGCTCTTCGTTCGATCTGGCCATTGCGGTGGCTCTGCTGAGCGCCATGGAGGTGATAGATTCTTCGCGGATCTCGGAGTTTATAGTGATGGGTGAGCTGGCGCTGGACGGCAAGATAAGGGATATCTACGGCACACTGCCGATTGCCGACAGCTGCTCCGAACGGGGTTTCAGGCGATTTATCTTTCCCCATGATTCGGCCATGGAGGCGGTGGACCTCGATGGCGCCACCATCTACGGCGTGCGCACGCTCTCCGACGTGATAGCCATCTTGAACGGCGAGCTTGCAAGCGAAGACCTGATAATGCGGCGCAGCCCCAAACAAGCCTTCGTCCCCGTGGCCGCCAACGATTTCAAGGATGTCAAAGGGCAGGCGCACGCCCGTCGCGGGCTCGAGATAGCCGCAGCGGGCGGTCACAACCTGCTGCTCATAGGCAGCCCGGGCTGCGGCAAGACCATGATGGCCAGTTGCCTCCCCTCCATCTTGCCCCCGATGACCAAAGAGGAATCGATACAGACCAGCAAGATTTATTCTGTGGCGGGAAAGTCCATCGGGCGCAGCGGCCTGCTCAAAGAGCGCCCCTTCCGCGCGCCCCACAACAGCGCCAGCATAGTCTCGATGCTGGGCGGCGGCACCATGGCCATGCCCGGAGAAATCTCACTCGCCCATAACGGGGTGCTATATCTCGACGAGGTGACACTCTTCAGCCGGGCGATGCTGGATCTCTTGCGGCAGCCGATCGAAGACGGCAAGATTGTGATCTCGCGGGCAAAATACCGGGTCGAATATCCCTGCGAATTTATGTTCGTGGCCTCCATGAATCCCTGTCCTTGCGGCTATTTTGGCGACGCCACCCGCCGCTGCAAGTGTTCCGAGCGGGAGATTGCCCGCTATATGTCGCGTATTTCGGGACCGATGATGGACCGCATCGACATGCATATCTACGTCGAGAGGGTGCCTGCGGAACAACTGGTGGCGGCACCCACGGCAGAACCGAGCAGCGCGATTGCCGCCCGCGTAGCGCGCGCCAGGGAGATCCAGGCTCAACGCTTTGCCTCGGAGGGGATATTCACCAACAGCGCCATGTCGGCCAAGATGATTACCAAATACTGCGAATTAACCGCCTCGCAGGTAGATTTCTTTGACAAGATAATAGACAAACTGGGCATATCGGCCCGTGCCTACAGCCGTATCCTGAAGCTGGCCCGCACCATAGCCGACCTCTCCGGCGAAAAAGACATTACGCAAGACGCCATAGCCGAAGCGCTGCAATACCGCAACCTCGACCGCCTCGGAGCGAAATGATTTGCTAAGTAGTAGGATTTTTAATACTTTTGTGATGAAATACAGTGAGCTTGAAAGGAAGCTGAGGCGGATAGGGTGTTATTATACAGGACAGGAACAAAGTGGACATCCTCTATGGTATAGTCCTAAAACCGGGAAACTCTTCAGGATGAGTCATCATGCCGGTTTTGAAGTGAACCCCAAAACGTTACATTCAATATTAAAAGACGCAGGAGTAAGATGAAGAAAATAAAGGTTTATATAGAAAAAGGTAAGGACGAATATTCTGCCTACATGGAAGACAACGATTTGGATTATGGATTGATAGGAGAGGGACAGACCGTACAAGAAACCATCGATGACTTTAACCTCTCTTATATCGGGATGCGAGAGTATTATAAAAAGATAGGAAAGCCCTTCGAAGAAATCGAGTACGAATTTTTTTATGATACAGAGAGCTTTTTGGCAGCCTACAGCAAGACTTTCAGCTTAGCTGGATTGGAGATTATCACCGGTGTCAATCAAACGCAACTTGGTCACTATCTTCATGGTCGCCGTAAGCCAACCCGTAAGACTATAGACAAGATTCAGCATGGCGTAGAGCGCTTTGCCAGAGAACTCACCGCCGTCCGTTTTGCATAAAAACAACTGTTGTGAATCATTCCTTTTCTACATCAAACCACAACTGGAACAAAGATACAATCATTATTTGATAGTTGTGAATCATTCCTTTTCTACATCAAACCACAACCGCAGGTAGTAAGTAATAAATTGTATACGGTTGTGAATCATTCCTTTTCTACATCAAACCACAACACTCCGATGACGCTTTTGGAGGCGAGGAAGTTGTGAATCATTCCTTTTCTACATCAAACCACAACTTGCGTGGTTCTGTAAATTCGTGACCGCCCGTTGTGAATCATTCCTTTTCTACATCAAACCACAACTCTGCCATGTTATCTTATGCTTCGTTGTCGTTGTGAATCATTCCTTTTCTACATCAAACCACAACCCTTATGTTACATTAACTCAATATAGTACTGTTGTGAATCATTCCTTTTCTACATCAAACCACAACATATGGCCGGTGATTACGCCGCCTGGGTCCGTTGTGAATCATTCCTTTTCTACATCAAACCACAACGGACAACCCGTTCAAGGCGATCGGCGTTAGGTTGTGAATCATTCCTTTTCTACATCAAACCACAACATTTATCGCACGATACGGATTTTGCGGACGTTGTGAATCATTCCTTTTCTACATCAAACCACAACAATTGAACAATTCGAAAGAAGGTTCATACAGTTGTGAATCATTCCTTTTCTACATCAAACCACAACCTGCAAGAATTGCACGTCATCGCGGAGGTGGTTGTGAATCATTCCTTTTCTACATCAAACCACAACGTAAGATTATGGCGAGAATTTATCGACCTGTTGTGAATCATTCCTTTTCTACATCAAACCACAACCCATGTTGTATAACCCTTTGAATATTCGTGATTTACTGTGTTTTTCTCACAGTAAAAAGGGCTATGCCTGTAGAAGTAGTTTGATTTATGCCAAATTTCAAAGATCTAAAACAACTCTAATTGTTGAGGAGAGTGTGGTACCTCTGTCTCAATACGCCCCCAGAAATTAACCATATCTCCATATTGCCGATCGGTAACACATAATATTGTCACCTGACCTTCAGGCGGGATGAGCGCTTTTACCCTCTTCTGGTGAACATCTGCATTCTCTTTAGATGGACAGTGTCGCACATAAACCGAAAACTGCATCATTGTAAAACCATCTTTCTCCAAGTCCTTTCTGAATCGAGCGGCATCTTTCCTATGCTTTTTTGTCCTTGTAGGTAAATCAAAAAGCACAAACAGCCACATAATTCGATAAGCATTTAGACGGAGTTCAGACATTCTTTATTCCAGTTGGGGCAGTGCCAGCGATTTGGATAGTCCTAACACACATTTTGCTAATGAAGAGGTGGTAGCAGACAACCCTATTTCCAAAGGCCTCATACAATCTCCATAAACTGTATCTGTTGTTAATATTCCGGCTAACCGGCTTTTAATCTCAGTATTCAAAGAACTATATCCATTTGTGTACGACAAATATACAATTCCATCGACAAATGGTCTAAAAGGTTCCATAACGTCGTCAGCAAGAGGCATTGCGTTATATCGATTATGATGAAAAAGACCAAAGGCTGGAGATAGGCCTGAACCCATCAGTGCTCTAACTGTAGCAGCACGCAAGATAGAGTAGCCATAATTCAAAAGAATGTTTGGTCCGTCGCCATTACGGTCGCGGAAAAAGTCCTCGCCAAACAACATGGGCCAATACACCCTTGCCGCAGCACCTTCGCGGTTATCGATATCACCGCTTTTAACATTGCAATATAACGGCTTTAGGCGTGCACCGTCTTTCCCAAGCTTATTTAGCAGCATAGATTGATTTTTTATTTTGGCTGTTACAAGTTGTTTCCAAAGTCCTTTCTTCAATGGCTCAGAAGCCTCTTGCTGTGCCCTGATTATTTCACTTTGAGTGGTATTGGCGTCAAGACTAACAAGAATAGCATTGGGCATAGTCCTTTGATTGCAAATAACGACAGCTGTGTTATTGTCTGCAAGTGCATTTAAAACAGGCAGAGTTAATGTGGCTCGCTGATTCTCAACGATAATGCACCCTATGTCCTCAATCGGCGCCGTTTTAACGTCTGTCTCATCTTCTTTATTAGTACAGACGAGTTGCGCGTTTTTGAGTGAAATGCGCGATGGCGTTGTGATATAGATGGTGCGCTTAATCATTGTTACCTAATTCTTGAAAGAAATCTTACCTGTACAATCAATTATAAAGTCATATCCTTCGACTAGTGCAGAAAACTTTTTATTCTGTACGATAATAGCAGGCCTAAAGTCATCGGCGGACTTCCAATGTCCGTTGGTAAATGTAATTTCACTTGATGGACGAGCGTCTTGATGATGTAGGAATTTCAAGGACCCATATTCGTATCCAGATACACGAAGAGTTGAAATACCAACTAATTTATAGAGTCTTCGGGAGAGCTCAGCTAAGGAGCACGAAAGAATCTCCTCCTTATTCTTCTCATAGAAAAGAACAAGTGTTCCAAGGCGTAGAGTGTATCTTAGTGAAAGGTTATTTTTTTGATTTGGCAAAAGAATCCCGTGATTGGAGACATCGTTAATGCGCTTAGCTGCAGCCAGGTTAGAAATCACAATAAAATCTTTTCCCAGTTGATATTTACCATTTGGAGCAAAGCCGTCATATAGCCCAATGGCATAGTTGGTCTCATTCTTAACATAATAATGATTCCTATATTCATGAATTGACTTATCTCGATGCTCTTTTAATTTAATGGGGTTTTTAACATCAGTCGTGTAAAGACGAACTTTCTTAATGGGTATTCTCTTCTCTTCATTCATCCATATTGTCTCGCGAAGAGCAGCGATAGAACGAGCTTTTATGGCTTCTTCGACTTTTTTTCTGACAACATCATCCACAATGTTTTTTATGTCTTTTGCGTCCAATGCGGCGAGTTCCTTTCGAACGACATAACGAATCTCACCATTTCGCTCGATGGCCCCATAAAACGTTTGCATGTGTAAAGGTCCGCGTGCGGTATGCCCAATTGCATATTTTGGTTTACCGTTTTCATTATGTTGAATGATTCCCCGGACGCGCAGTTTTTTCTTGGCTTTCTTAGCCATCCGGTCATCATTGTGGTGGGATACGATAAGATTGTCAGAGATATTTTTCACATCTTCAACAAAAGTACCCCATGGTCTATCTTGAAATGCAGGGCGAGCTGCGCCATAAAACATGTACTTATCGTAGTCCTCTTTATATTTTGCCCATCGCTCATACTCTTTCTTCCCAATGCAAGCAATGGTGATTGCATCTATGCAGTGATGGGAATGGTTGACTCTGTCTTTTTTCTCATAGTTTCCTTGCAGTCCCCACATCTTTCTGAAAGTAGCGGTTGTTTCGCCCTTTACGGTGTATATATGATCAAAGACAGAGGCGAGATACATTCTGGCGTAGCGTCCGATTATACCAATATCCACTCCTTGGCGATTGGAGAAGCCGGCGGGGACGTCTATCATCTTAAATCGATCCAATTTATTCAAATAATAGTCAAGGGACATCTTAGCCAAATGCCGTCTGGTTATTGCGCGATCTTTAGAGTCTTTATCTGCGGCCATACGGGATTCCCGTGTCCGTTTTTCGATGTCTATACGTAATTCGGAAATACGGTCTCTCCAGGTAAGAGATTCTATGCGCGTCATAATCTCAGTTGAATTAACAAGCTCAGACGGTAACCGATCTTTCTTGACATCACGGTTGAATCGTTTGTCGCATAGCGTTTTGTTGGCTTTGGAGTCATCTCCACCTCGAGAACGCGGGATGGTGTGCTCTATGTCGAACTTTGGATCTGCCCCCAAGAAGTCAGAAATGCCGATTGTTTTTCCAGTATACAGGCAGATATGATTCTGCTCTTCCCAAAGTTCGTATTTTAGAATGTCATCATCAGATGGACTATGGTTAAAGCCAGCTTGTTTATAGAACTCTGTTATCTTTTTTCGATAGTCACTTCTCTTTTTCTCGTTCTCGCGCTGATACCATTCAATAGCCTTTCTCTTGTTTGAGTCGTTAAGATTTCTAGACAGCTCGATATTGATGTGTGTATTCTTGTCAATTTCCTGCTTCTTTATAAGCTCATTCATTAAAGCACGTAAACGGAAAAGCGCCCGCATGGCCATAGGATTCCGTATTGATTGAACGCGAGGAGAAGGGAGTAATGCAGGAGTCTTGCCAATAGACACTACCTTCGGGAAAGTTTCTATCATAGAAGGATGATAGAATTTGGCCATATCAAAATCAACGATACCGGCATTACATAAGTCTTCTTCTATTTTTCGATATTTAGAGTCTTTGTTGATATCAGGATTAGGCAGATATGATGTAATAGTTTGCTTGACAACCTCAATGGCTTCATTTAGTTTTGCCGCATCGTTACGGATATCCATCCCCATCGCATAAGGGACGTTGGCCAACATGACGGCTTCGTCATATCTATACCCTAACCGGAGCCACACCAGTATTTTGTTTATTGCCTTTAGGCTTAATGCTGCATAGCCTTGTTGAATAGTTGCTTTGGCAAAAGCTGTTGCACGAGAGTTGTCTAATTGCAAATAGTCCTCGGCCCATTTAATGACACAATCATCGTTATCAAAGCTAAACAGGACATGCCAAACATCGTTAACTATCTGTCGCTCAGTTTTTCCTTCGGCTTTGACATATAAAGACATTAAGGCGGATCTCCAATCATCACCAAAAGCCGATATCAAACCGCTTGTAAATGGACACCCTGTAACGGTGGTATTCCTTCTGAAATTGAAACGAGCAACATCGGCGTTTCCCCCCAGTTCTCCGCCATAATTGATAGGCGCCTTCTTCCCGAACAATTTGGCCCCAATCTCGGAAAAGTCAAAATGAATTTTGGTTTTCCGATAGAACAAAGGTGCGATGATAGACCTTTCTTCTTCTGTTAATGGCCGCAGTTCTTTTTCGCCAGGGTATGCCACACGAATGTTGTTGATGAAAGCAAGCATCCTGAATTCTTCAAAATCGGGATGGGAAAGCGGACACCGAGGCTTATCCTTCTCAAACTTGCATTTGCCCACCAACCCTTTTTGTGACTTGAGGGGCCGCTGATAGAAGATAGCTCTATGGAGTTCTTCTACTAACGTATCAGGAAGATTTTGTTTCTTGCAAATGGCAAAGAACTCTTTTTCGTAGTGACGTATACGTGCTGTATACTGATTACGAATTTTCTCGTCGGTTCCATATATCTTATAAAAGTATTCTCCCAGATAAGTGCATCCTGCACTTTTTATTGCTGCGTCTAGATTGTCAATACCAAAATTTACTTTGCCAGATTCATCCTCAGATGATTGCTCTTTTCTGTTACTTAGAAAACCCCGTCGTTGATTCAGATGGTATAGAGCTCGTCCTAGAACATATGCATCTTGTGTGGTGTTGAGGTCTAGTGTTTTTGAGAGACATTCGTGGCGGTCTTTGTATGGATTCTTCCCAAGGCCATCATCTGTTCTCTGCCACTCAAGGAATGCTTTTGTTAAAGGATATTTCTTCTCTTCTTTCCATTTGCGAAGATCATCCTCACTCAAAAAAGGGCACCAACCTTCTCTAACCAGTATCCGTAAAAGATTGATCTTACGTAGACGCCGGCGGAAATAATGCCTTCGACTACTACGCGCCGCGGTTCGTGTTTTGACCATTGGCTCTTCGTTGCCTTTGACTTTAGCGACACCTTCTTGAAAAATGTGAACGCCATAATCTCGCAAAACGGTAATGTCACCATCTTTTTCCACCAATGCCCACCCAATGGAATTGGTGCCTAAATCAATACCAAGTGTTTTAATCATAAGGGGATTTTGCTAATCGATTACAAAATACCAATTTTTTGGCAATAGTCCAGAAATAATCTTACATTTGTAATGTAAGTTCTACATCTTACCACAATAAGGCTATATGCCGAAGGGTTGAATGACTCTATAGCCCCGCTTCGGTGGGGCTTTTTGTTTGGCAATGGGCCGAAAAGAATTGATGCCTAAGACGGTTGCGATCGAGGCAAGCTAAAGGCGTCAGCGGGGTGATGAGCGTCGCTCTCGTGAAGGCGAACAGGCGAGGGCTGAGCTATAAAGTAGGTAGCAAGACTATTTGCTGGCAAATAGTCTCAAAAAGTATTAATATGAAAACAGAACGGTAGGTTAACCAATTTTTCGCTACTTGAGCGGAACCCATACTCTCATTCTGCCCGCCTCGCGGTTGTCCCAGGCATAATAGGGGATATAGTTCAGCGTGGGGCCGTCGGAGACGGTGGAGATGGTGACCACTCCGCCCAGCAGGTCCTCCTGGAAGCTCTCCGTGAAGCGGGTGTCTTCCGATACCGCCAGGGAGCCGAAGTCTTCTGGATTGTCGATCTCTTCTATGCAGTAGACCAGCGGGCCGCGCTGAAGCGCACGGTATCCCTCATCTTCTTTGACGCGGGGGTCGGCTGCCACGAGGGTGGCGGTCATGTCCATGTCCAGCGAAACCTCGTCGCCGTCGCTCCATTTGCGGTCAATCACCGCGTATCCCTTCTCTACGGCAGGTTCGAGGGCCTCGCCGTTAACCTTGAGCGTCCAGGACTTGCACCACCCGGGGATGCGCATGCGCAGTTGCTTCTTGACGGGCGATTTGGTGCCGACCTTGAGCGTTACCTCGCCGTCCCAGGGGTAGCGGGTCTCCTGCGAGAGTGTGATGGTCTTGCTGCCAGCCTTCACCCGGGCACTGTTGCCTATGTACAGATGCACCCAGACGGCGTCGTCGGATACGCCATAGATGTAGTTGCCTATCGAGGGCAGGAAGCGGCATATCTGGCTGGGGCAGCAGGCGCAGCCGTACCATGCCTGGCGGTGATGGGTGCCCAGCGATTCCAGGGGGTTGACATAGAAGAAACGGTCTCCTGCCAGTGAGATGCCCGCCAGGGCGCCGTTGTACATAGAGCGCTCCAGGACATCGATATATTTGGCGTCGCCGGTAAACTGGTTCATGCGCCAGTTCCACAGCACCATGCCCACTGAGGCGCAGGTCTCGCAATAAGCGCTCATGTTGGGGAGGCTGTAATCGGTGGTGAAACCCTCGTTGCGGGCGCTCTGTCCTATGCCGCCGGTGACATACATGTTCCGCTCCACGACATCTTCCCACAGGCTGTCCAGGGCGGCCATGTAGCCCTTGTCGCCGGTATATGCCGCCACATCGGCCATGCCGCAATAGAGATACATCGCGCGCACGGCGTGCCCTGCGATGCTGGTCATCTCGCGCACCGGCTTGTCATCCTGGTAATAGGCTTCGTTGCGCCAGGCTACCCAGGTGCCGTATCCGTGGCCTCGTTCGTCTATGAGCCACTCCGCAAAATCGAGATATTTTTTCTCTCCGGTGGCTTCGTAGAGCTTGACCAGGGCCAGTTCTATCTCTTCGTGGCCGGGAACCCAGTCGCGTTTGCCGGGGCCGAAAACGGTCATCATATAGTCCGCCATACTGATGGCGACATCCAGCAGCTTGCGTTTGCCGGTGACGTTGTAGTATGCCACCGCCGCCTCTGTCATGTGGCCGGCGCAGTACATCTCGTGCATACCCATGTCGCTCCAGCGGTTTTCCAGCCCCGTCAGGGTGTAATATGTATTGAGGTAACCGTCCGACTGCTGGGCCGCCGCAAACTTGTCTATCCACTCGTCGCATTTGGCCTCCAGTTCGGGGTCGGGATTGTTCTGCAGCGAGTAGGCCATCCCTTCCAGCGCCTTGTACACATCCGAATCGTCAAAGAAGATGCCGGAGTGCTCTCCGCGCCCCTGGGCGGCATTCTCAAAATTGCGGATGCGGCCCGTCTGGTTCTCTATCTGGTCTATGCAGACCTTGAGTGTGACATCTTTGTGGCTCTGCAGCCGCGGCCCCCAGAAGTCATCTTCTATGTTGACTTCGGAGAATTTAACGGGGGTGATGAGTTTGTCGGAGGCGACATCTTTGCCGCAGCCCGATGCGAGCGCCAGGCAAAGGCAAAAGACAAGTGGAGAATGTTTTATCATGGTTTTATCTGATTATTCCGATTGAGATCATCGGTCTTGATGCATCTGCTGGGTCCGTTCCAGGAGATTGACCTTGACGATAACTTTGGTATTCAACAAAGACGATTTGGCAGAGAACGCCAGATTGTCGGAGAAAGCGGCTTCGCCGATGCCCCCGACGCTGCCGTCGGCGCATCTTATCCAGGCATAAAGCGATTCCGGACGGTCGCTGATGACTTTGAAATAGTATTTCGAGTAGCCGTCGGCGGGGATGAAACTGTCGCGTGTCTGCCACTGCCCGTTGCCCTTGTAATAGAGGTCGACGTGCATCTGGCCGCCTCCCGCGGGGTGCAGTTCCGCCCCTTTGATGGCGATGGATTCCCACTTCAGATTGTCGAAATCGAGCCTGAGGAGAATGGTTTCGCAGTCGGCTGCGGGAATGGTGTCGAACCCTTCTCCGGGAATCAGCTTGCCACCTTCTTGAAGCCTCCAGTGATTGCCGGCATCATCTATGACAACCAGGTTGCCGCCCATGGGCGGGAGATATGCCTCGAAAAGGTTTTCTACCGCAAGCCCCTTGGTGTCAACGGCCTGGTGCATCGCCATGGCATTGTCTGCCGCAGTGCCGTAAAGCGCCACTGAGCCCACTTTGAGCGTGCCTTTCTCAATGCCCCGGTCGGGCCTGATGCCGGCCGGATTTTTCTCAAAGCGGATTTTTACCCGTACCGGGTAGTGGTCCGAGGCGGTGTCGAGGTCTATTATGCCGGTGGGACGGGCGGTCTCTATGGCAGTGACCGGCACGGCCCCCTTAAAACAGAATATATAGTCCAGGCACATAGAGGCGGTGCCGGTAGGCCAGGTGAGCACCGGCTCCGAGAGGCGTGTCCAGCAACGCTCCATCTCGTCCTGGGTGGGGGTGCCGGGGTCGGTGTTGAAGTCGCCGCAGAGTATCACCGGCTTGCTGTATCCTGTGTAGCGCTCTGCAAACCAGCTGTTTAAGAATTGGGCTTGTTCGTATGAAGGTTCTCCGGGAGGGCCAAAATCCAGATGGACGGCGCCGAACACAACATCTTCCGTCTCTATGAATGCGATGCTGCGGGGTTCGTGGCCGCTGCCGCGGGGAATGGCGACCGTGGTGGCATTCAAGATAGGTTTGACGGAGAGGGCGCCGTTGCCGTAGCTCCCTCCGGCAAAATCGAGCGCCTTGGCAAAATAGAAGTCCCAGCCGCCCAGTTTGCCGGCGA
>Ga0265301_10004777_pt1 | contig 13571 bp, 7 predicted proteins | sample AusTroGonzalo_MG_2_FD_193488 | JGI IMG/M metagenome (GOLD analysis project Ga0265301, IMG submission 193488) | Bovine rumen microbial communities from tropical cattle in Woodstock, Queensland, Australia - Gonzalo_04 | ecosystem: Host-associated > Mammals > Digestive system > Stomach > Rumen ...
GTATGAACAGCAAAACGTTTCCACTATGGACAGCATCAAGAAATACGGATTGGCGGGACTCCTGCTTTTGGGGTTGAACTCCCTCGCGCCCGCACAGACAGAGGCTACGCAGCCCGCGGGCACGCCTCAAACGAAGACCCAGTCGGTCTTGCACGACAGCCCCTTCAACGGTTTCCACTTCGGTTATACGCTGGAGGCGGATTTCGTGCATCCAACAGAGATGACATCTACCTCCACCGGGAAGAAAACTTACTCGTCTGTTCGCTATGGGGGTCGGTTCGGCTTGGAATGTTCGTATAACTTCGCGGATTATTTCGGAGTGTCTGCCGCTTTGGATTTAGGTTACATAGGATTAGACAGATCTGGAATTATCGGGGATTATCTTGGGCTCACAATGCCATTGAAATTTGAGTTCCACTACCCTGTTGCCAACAAATTATGGATAACCGCGAACGCAGGTGTTCAACTGCGAATGCCTTTTGAGACTTTTTTATCTGGCTATAATAAAAATCAATCAGCATACGGTGCGTTTAATATGTTTGGGAGTCCAATAAGTTATTTTGGTTATGGATATGATAGACAAGTGATTTATGCGGATCTTATGGCAGATGTGGGGGTGTATTACCAATTACCCAATAAGAATTACCTCCGCTTTTTGTTGGGGTTGGATATCGCCACGACAGATTTTGCAAATGGGAATGTTCTATTCCATACAAACAATGCAGGAGAACAATATATTTCCAAACGAAACCACTACCTCTACTTCCAAATCGCCTATTTGCATAGTTTCAGCAAGCAGCGGGTCATCAAGCAGGCTCAGCCGCATTGGGCTTCAGACAAATCTTTGTGTCGCCAGGAGTTTCGGTTGGGGGTGAGCGATCCGTTTGGCATTTTGTTGTTGAAAAATGTGCAAGTGGATTTTTTGCATGTTGGCAACCTTTGGATGGACATTATAAAGGAAAATCGACATTTCACACCTGTGGTGTCCTTTGACTACCACTTCCGTGCTTCCAAATGGTTTTGGTTAGGATTTACGACCGCCTGTAGTTATTACAAAGGTACTGTAGAATATACAGAAGGTTTTGTTCCAGCGGTTGACCTTCCCAATGTTCCCGTTTATTCCTGGCAGGAAAAAGAGCACCAGTTTATCATTATGCCAGAGGTGCGCTTCTCTTATCTGAACCGTCCGCATTTGACCCTTTATTCCGGTCTGGCTATGGGATTGCTTATCAATCGCGGAAATTACTATAGAGGGACTGTGTACGAGGATATTTGGTTTGATCTTGTTCCCGAGAGCTCATTTTCCCCACAGAAAAACCACACTTCGGTCTTTTCCGCATTCCAACTTACCGCCTTCGGGTTGAAGGCCGGCGCTAAACACTGGTTCGGCAGCTTCGAGGCTGGATTTGGCATCAAGGGAATTGTCAATTTGGGCGTGGGGTACGAATTTTAACAAGATTCGTTTCTTCGCACAAAATTTCTCTTAATTCTCAATTCTAGAGACGCACTGCAGTGCGTCTCTACAACTCTTATCTCTCAACTATTATCTCTCCCCTCACATCCTGACTCGAGCTCCCCACCATCAGCGTGGCCGTGCCCGGCTCCACTACCCAGCGCAAATCGGCGTTCAGGATGGCGAAGTCCGACTTGGAGAGCGTCATCGTCACGGTTTTCGTCTCCCCTTTCTTCAGGAACACCTTGTCGAAGGCCTTCAACTGGCGTTCCGGCGTTTTGACGGAGGCCTGGTTGTGGCGCACATAGAGCTGCACGGCCTCGGCACCGTCGTATTGACCCGTGTTGGTCAGCTGGAAGGAGACCTCCAGGGTTGTGTCGTTTTTCCAGACAGACTGCAAGTTGGAGTAATCGAAAGTGGTGTAACTCAGTCCGTGGCCGAAGGGATAGAGCGGGTTGGCAGGTGCGTCGGTGTAGTCGCGGCGCACCTCCGTGGTGTTGTAATAGATGGGTAGCTGGCCCACGGAGCGCGGGTACGAGATGGGCAGTTTGCCGGAGGGGTTCTCGTCGCCGAAGAGGATGTCGGCCACGGCCCTGCCGCCCTGCGCGCCCGGGTACCACGCGTTGAGGATGGCAGGCACGTGCGCATCCGCCCACGAGAGGTCGAGCGGGCGGCCCTGGATCATCACTAATACTACGGGTTTGCCCGTGTTATAGAGCGCCTGCAACAGCTCATCCTGTCGGCCAAGCATGCCGAGGTCTGCGCGGTCGAAGCCCTCACCCGCATCCATATCGCTGACGGCGGGACCGGTCACATTGGCGGCGCCCGTCTGCTCATAGTTGGTGCGGAAGTCGCGCGCACTGGAGCCGCCCAGCACCGCCACCACCACATCGGCCCCTTCGGCGGCACGCACCGCGCGAGCAATGTCATTCAGCGAGGTGTCACGGATATGGCAGCCCTGCACATACTCCACCTGTGCGGTGGACAGCTTCTCGCGGATGCCCTGAAGTACCGTTATCACAGAGCCGTCGGCCTGCGGTGCGGTGTAGTCGCCTAACATATTATAGACATTGTCGGCATTGGGCCCCACAACAACCACCTTTTTCACCTCCTTGGAGAGCGGAAGTGTCTGGTTCTCATTCTTCAACAACACGATAGATTCTTGCGCGGCCTTTAGATTCCAACTCTCGTGCAGTGTTTTGTCAAACGGCACATACGGTTTATCGAACGTCGCATCAAAGAGGCCGAGTTGGTATTTCTGAATCAACACGTGTTTCACCAATTCATCGATTTGGCTTTCCGTCACCCAACCATTCTTTACCGCTTTTACCAATGGTTCGCCATAGCAGGAGGCGCCGAGGTCGATGTCCACGCCCGCCTTCACGGCTAACGCTGCGGCCTCGGAGTAGTCGGCGGCCATGCGGGCACTCACCAGTCCGTTGATGGCATAGAGGTCAGAGATCACCAAGCCATCAAAGCCCCAGTCGTGGCGCAGTACATCGCGGAGCAGCCAGGGGTTGCCCGTACAAGGAATTCCATCCACATCGTTGTAGGCAGTCATCACCGACCGGATGCCATACTGCCGCAGGGCCATCATAAAGGGGTACGAGAGCACGGAGAGCAGCTCACGCTTGCCCACCTGGGCGGTGTTGCCGTTGTGGCCACCCTCGGAGATGCCGTGGGCGGTGAAGTGTTTCAACGTAGAAATGACGCCTGGCAAATATCGCTGTTGAGGGTTATACGATTGTAGTCCACTTGCATACTCGCATCCCATTTTTGCCGTAAGGACAGGGTCTTCGCCATAAGTCTCCTCCACCCGCGACCAGCGGGGGTCGCGCACAATGTCGAGTACTGGCCCGAAGGCTATGTGGGCACCCTGGGAATAAAGCTCATTTGCCACGGACCAGCCCGAAAAATTCTCCAGTTTTTTATTAAAGGTGGAGGCGCGGCCAATGGCGGTGGGCAGCACCGTGGTGCCGATGGCCATATGCCCGTGCGGGGCCTCCTCGGCAAACAGCAGGGGAATGCCCAAGCGGGTATTTTTTCGGTTCCACAGCTGCATCTCGTTGGTCAGATTATAGGCGGCCTCGGGAGTGAGACCGTTTAGCAGGGTCTTTTGCGTCCAGGGGTCGGCGCGCATCAGCGCCCAAGTGCTGCCCAAGTGTCTCTCGCGGAGCTCCTTCTTGAACTTCTCCGTCAGCACATATTGGTTCCCGGTCTTTTCATAATACTCCCATCCCATCGTCATCGCCAGCTGGCCCACCTTCTCTTCCAAGGTCATCTTGGAGAGCAGATCTTCCACTCTCTCATTGACAGCAAGGTTCGGGTTCTCATACGGATCGCATTTTCCGTTGCGGTTCAAATCGTTGTAGGAAAAGTTGGAGGCCGTCTGAAACGCCACGGCAAAGGGTTTGCCTTTCGCCCGAACAGATTTCGGCACCGAGATGATGACCGAGTCGCCGGAGAGTTTGTATTTGACAACGGAATGGTCAGCCACGAATACCATCTTGGAGCCTTTTGCGGGCAGGTTGCCGTGCCAGGACACTGTAGCCGGCATCGGTCCTTCAGGGCACACAATGGCGTAGGTGGTCAGCCTGTCCTTCGCCGCCGTAAACCAGACATTGCCATCGTGATACACCGGCGTATTGCGTGTGTTGTAGATGGCCTCGCCGTTGGCTTTCAACCAGACGCCGATTTCATTCAGAATCTTCGCCACCTCGGGCTCGATAATGCCTTCGGGGGTGGGTCCCACGCCCAGCAGCAGACTTCCGCCCTTGGCCACCACTTCAATCAAAGTGGAAATGATGACATCCTGACTTTTGAAAATAGCACCCGGCACAAATCCCCAGTCCTTGCTCAGCGGCATGCAGGTCTCCCACGGGTACGGCAGCTGCTTCTCGGGTATCATCTTCTCGGGCGTGCGGTAGTTCTCGTACTCGCCGGTCACGGTGCGGTCCACGATGATGAGACCGGGCTGGTTGCGGCGCGCCATCTTGGCGATGTTATCCATGCCAATATCTTCCTTCGGAGCACGCACCCAGCCACCATCCAACCAAAGGATGTCTATCTTACCATAATTTGAGGTAATCTCATTTATCTGATTATAAACAAATTGCCTGAAATCATTCCAGCGCTGCGGATGGTTGGCAATAGTGTAGTTCACATGGCGGTCGGGTGTGGCATAGCGACTCCACCAATAATTCTGCGAGTGCCAGTCGGGTTTGGAATAGTATGCGCCAATCATCATATTCTGCTTCCTAAACGCATCAAACACATACTTGGCCACATCGGCCTTGGGATGATCGGCAAAAGGCCCCTTGGCGATGGAAAAATCGCTGTACTTGGTGTCGTACATAGCGAAGCCGTCGTGGTGCTTGGTGGTGAAAACCACATACTTCATGCCGGCACTTTTAGCACAAGAAGCCCACTGGTCCGGATTGAACTGTCTGGGATTGAACTCCTTATTCAGATTCCAGTACCATTGCTTGTAGGCATTGTAGTCCATAGTGCTGTCGCGCGGAATCCAGTCTTCGTCCTCGGAGCAGATGGACCACGACTCCACGATGCCAGGCACGGCGTACAAGCCCCAGTGGATGATCATGCCGAACTTGAGATCCTGCCATTGGTCAAGATGTGCGCGCACATCGGCCTCGCGGGGCGGAATGTAAGCGGCGGAAAGATCCAAATCGGGATTGGCAGCATCCGCATCCTGCGCAAAAGCAGAAAAGGGAACCGCAACGAGCAACAAAAGCCAGTATAGTTTTTTCATATCATTCTGATTATGGAAATGCAAAATTACACAAAATACCATAAAATTGTTACCTTTGCAATCTCAATTCTCGCGAAACTCTCAATGTTACCAAGACGCGGCATGCCACGTCTATACAGACAATCCTCTTTCACCCCCTTGTACCTCATTCACCTCATTCACCCCTTTTACCCCATTTACCCCATCTTATGATCAACATCACCACCAAAATACACGACCAGTTCTCCATCGAATTCAAAGTGGGATTCGCGGGTAGTGAGCATGATGCTGAGAGCAATTTCAAGGTCAACTCCTGGATTTTCGTGCCGAACAATCTGGGCATCAATGCGGCCACCTACAGCAAGGAGCAGTTTTACCGCGATGTGAAGTCGAACATCCGCCTCATCACGCCCAATTTCACTTTGGCCGAGATGATCAAAGGTGATGAAGCCCCTTTGAAATACATTCAACAGGCCCTCAACCAATACAGGAAGCAACCCGACAGCATCCACGATCTGGAATACGAGGTCAAGATGTTCTGCGCCATCTTCAAAAGCGCCCTGCGCAACGCTACCAACACAATCTTGAAAGCCAATTCCGCTGACTTATCGGCACCGTCACTCATCGAAATCGTGGAAGATGTTACCCGCATCACCGAGGCATACCGCCAGTTGATTCGCGATCATACCGGCGATGATTTTGCGCCCACGGTGTTGTTGCATGGCGATGAATACATGAGCCATCTCATCGGCATACAGGCTGCCCGTTTGTTGAGATTCATGGATGCACATCCGGAGAATGATTACGGGAACGCTCGTCCAAAACTCCAACAGCTTATCAAACAAGAGGTTTCCTACAAAGAGAGCATGGGTTACAGCCATATCACGCCTCACGACGATGTAGCCAACCGCAATCTGGTGTACAAGCATGGCCTGCTCAAAAAGTACGTTGAGAGTGCTCTATATCTCAAACAAGACACCACCAACGACGGCGCCGCCATGAAGGAAATCACCTTCAGCATTGCCGCCGGATTTGCGATGCTGGTGTCCACGCTCATTGCCTGGCCTTTCCAAAAGTATTTGGGCAGCTACCCGTTCCTTATCTTCATCATACTGATTGTGGCCTACATGTTCAAAGACCGCATCAAGGATTTTGCGCGCAACCTGTTCGTTCACCGGCTCAAATCGAAGTATTTCGACCACAAGACCACCCTGCATTTCAAAGACGAGAACATCGGCTGGATTAAGGAGGGCATGGATTTCATCAACGATGCCAAAACGCCCGAGCGGGTGCTGGCCATCCGCAACCGGAACAGCCTGGAGGCCGACAATGCCCTGCAGCAAGAGCGTACCATCCTGTACCGCAAACAGGTGCAGATTGACAACCGGAACCTGCGCAACCGCTATGAGTACCGTTTCGACGGCATCCACGACATCATGCGGTTCCACATCCAGCAGTACACGCGCAAGATGGACGACCCTACCCTGCTGGTCGATACACTCACGGAGAATGGCACATTGGAGTCGGTGCCCACCTTGCGGGTCTATATCATCCACATCGTGTTGCAGTTCATCCACGAAGAGGAGACCGAATACCGCGGTTTCCGCATCACCGCCACCCGCGACGGCATTGTGGCGTGTGAAGAGATGAAATAAATCCGCTTGCGATTTTTTTGTATTTTCGCGGCCTATTTTTGAAAAATCAACATCCCGAAAATATGAAAAAGCTATCCTTTATCACCTTGTGCCTCTGCTGTTTCAGCCTGTTGTGCGCACAACCCGTCAGTAAAAACGGCGGTCTCTCCGCTGACCAAATCAAGACTCTGCAAAACTCTTACAAGGCCACCGGCGCCGACAAGGCGCTCCGCAATGCCATCGTTACAAATGACATCAACAAGCTAGCGAAGAACTTCGACAACCGCACCGCTTTTGATGCGCACTTCTCCAACGAGGTGCCCTCCAAGGCCATCACCGACCAGGAGTCATCGGGCCGCTGCTGGATGTTCACCGGCATGAATGTGCTGCGCTCCAAGGCCATCAAACAATACGACCTGCCTTCCGATTTCCAGTTCTCCCAGTGCTACACCTTCTTCTGGGATCAGCTGGAAAAGTCTAACCTCTTCCTGCAGTCCATCTTGGACACCCGCGCCAAGTCCATGGAAGACGAGACCGTGAAATGGCTGTTCCAAAACCCCCTGAGCGACGGTGGCCAGTTCACCGGTGTGGCCAACCTCATCACCAAATACGGCATCATGCCCAAGGACGCCATGCCTGAGACCTACAACAGCAACAACACCTCGCGCATTTCCTCTCTTATCAAGCTGAAACTCCGCGAGGATGCACTGGAGTTGCGCGACATGGCCAACAACAAGAGCACTACCGAGAAAATGCTGCAAGACAAGAAGATGGAGATGCTGCAGACCATCTATCGCATGTTGGTATTCGCGTATGGCGAACCGCCTGCGGAGTTCACTTGGACCCAGCGCAACGCCAAAGGCGAAGTGGTGAGCACCGAAACATACACCCCGAAAAGCTTCGCCCAGAAGTTTGCCAATGTGGATTTCAACACTTTCTACATGGTGATGAACGACCCGACCCGCGAATATTACAAGGTTTACGAAATTGAATACGACCGCCATGTTTACGATGGACATAACTGGAGATTCCTCAACCTGCCCATGAACGAAATTGCCGACATGGCCATCGCTTCCATCATGGACAGCACCAACATGTACTTCTCCTGCGATGTGGGCAAGTTCCTCGACCGCGACAAAGGCTACCTGGATGTCAACAACTACGACTACGGTTCCCTGTTCGGCACCACGTTCAACATGGACAAAAAACAGCGCATCGCCTCATACGCCAGCATGTCGTCGCACGCCATGACCCTCTGCGCCGTGGATCTCGACAAGGACGGCAAGCCGCTGAAATGGATGGTGGAGAACAGCTGGGGCTCCAAATACGGCCACAACGGCTTCCTCATCATGACCAACGAATGGTTCAACGAGTACATGTTCCGTCTGGTGGTGGAATCCAAGTACATCCCCGCCCAGACGCTTAAACTTTTCGACCAGGAACCTATCATGTTACCCGCTTGGGATCCGTTGTTTGCACCGGAGGAATAAAAGAGATATACGATTATAGATTATAGATTATCGATTAGAGAGAAGAGTAAAGAGAATAAATTCATACGAAATGAAAAAGATACTGACTACCATTCTGATTTGTACATTTGCGATGGCCGGTTTCGCGCAGAAGGCCGATGATATTTGCGGTATTTTCCACTCCGTGGATCCGTTCTCCAAAGAGGGATCGCAATGCGAGATTTACAAGGCTGCCGATGGCACGTACGAGGCCAAGGTGGTTTGGGTGGAGAACCCGAAAAAGAAACCGCAACTGGGATTGGTTTTCATGACCAAACTGGTTTATGATGCCGAAGCGAAAGAATACAAGAAGGGCAAACTGAAATATCCCGGCAAGCCCGGCACTTATAGCACTTACATCCGTATGTCGGCAGACAAGAACACCTTACACATGCGCGGCTACCTCGGCGCCTCATTCCTCGGCAAAACCGTGGACTGGCACAGGGAAAGCAAAGTGAGGGTGCAGAAGTAAGTGCACCCTACCCTTCAAATATTCAGATACCAAGTGATTACAATGCCCTCAGCACCAACACGGTTCTTGAGGGCATATATATTTTCAGGCAACGCCTTCCCGACGTATCCATTGCGTGATACTCCATCGTTTCATCCACATTTCCAAAACCATTGAAATCGGGCGAATCGCTGTTCAACACAATGCTATATTTGGACTTGTCACAGGGAATCTCATAATCTTCCACCGACTGGAACGGATGGAAGTTATAGACAAACAGGCACTCGCCTCTGCGATAAGCCAATATTTTGGCGTCATTATCCTCCCACACCTTCTCCGGCAGGAAATCCAAAAGATGTTCTTTCTCCACCAGATGGATCATGGCCTCGTCAAAGCGGTTGAGGCCGGCATATTGAAGCAGGTTGTCATCAGCCAGATTCCACTGTCGGCGGGCATACTGGCACGACCAGCCGTTGCCTTCGCGGGGAAAGTCAATCCATTCGGGATGGCCGAACTCATTGCCCATGAAGTTGAGATAGCCTCCGGAGGCCAGCGTGAGCGTCACCAGACGGATCATCTTGTGCAAGGCCACACCCCGCGCCACATCCAAATCGGGTGTCAACACCGACATATTGGTGTACATCTTGCTATCCACCATCCTGAAAATCAAAGTCTTGTCCCCCACCATCGCCTGATCGTGGCACTCCACATAGCTGATGGTCTGCTCCTCGTTGCGCTTGTCGGTCATGCGGAAATAGATGTCACCCATGCCCCACTGCTCATCAGAGAGCTTCTTGAGCGTCTTCACCCAATAGTCCGCGATGCCCATGGACATGCGATAATCAAAGCCGATTCCACCTTTTTGGGTTGGGAAAGCCATGCCGGGCATACCGCTCACATCCTCGGCAATAGTGAAGGCCTTCGGATTCACGGCACGCACCAGGTTATTTGCCAGCGTCAAATAGGTAACCGCATCTTCATCCACATTGTCGTCAAAATACTGGGCATAGTCCACAAAATCCACGCCCAAACCATGGTTCCAGTAGCACATGCTGGTCACGCCATCAAAGCGGAAACCATCGAAATGGAATTCCTGCAGCCAGTATTTCAAGTTGGAAAGCAAATACAGAATCGTTTCTGTCTTGCCGTAATCAAAACAGCGGGAGTCCCACACTGGATGCTGTCCCTTTTCTCCATGATGAAAATAGAGATGGTCGGATCCGTCGAACTGGCTAAGGCCCTCTTTCACATTGGAAACGGAGTGCGAGTGTACGACATCGAGAATCACGGAGATGCCCATCTCATGCGCCGCGTCAATCAGCTCTTTCAGTTCCTCCGGCGTGCCGAAGCGGGACGATGGCGCAAAGAAATTGGAGACCTGATAGCCGAAGGAGCCGTAATAGGGATGCTCCTGGATGGCCATCATCTGAATCGTGTTGTAACCCAACTTCTTGATACGCGGCAAAACAGTCTCTTTAAATTCCCAATAGGTTGAAATTTTCGCTTCTTGGGAAGACATGCCGATATGTGCCTCATACACCAACGGATGATCAGGCTTGCCGGGATCTGCATTTTTCCACACATACGGCTCGGGCTCCCACACCTGCGCGCAGAACACCTTGGTGGTCTCGTCCTGCACCACGCGCGTGGCGTATGCAGGCAGGCGCTCGTCGGCGCCGCCGTGCCACACCATCCAGAGCTTGTAGAGCATCTCGTGTTTCAGCGCAAAATAGGGCAGCTCAATCTCCCAGTCGCCGTTGCCGATAGGATGCAGGGCAAACTCAGGTTTTATCTCCCAACGGGAGAAATCTCCATAGATGTACAACTCTTTGGCATTGGGGGCCTTCTCGCGGAACACCCAGCCGTTCGGGGTTTTGTGCAGTCCGTAATAGAGATGCGCGTTGGCCACATCTGCCAGCGAGCGTTTACCATCCGTAAACTCCAGTTCACGGAGCACGGCGCGTTCGTGGCGCTTTTGCAGCACCGCCGCGTAGGGCTTCAGGTAAGGGTCCACCTTGACCAGTTCGGGAAGTTCTTTTACAGCCATTATTTATCCGAAAAAATAAAGTTTCTGTCCACATTCCACTCCGCCAGCATCTCTCTGAGCTGCTTGATCTGCTTCTTGTCGCTGATGGCGGGGCGATTGATTTTCAGGTGGCGCGTAATCAACATCTTGCCGCCAACCTGTTTATGTTCAATGATCACGTATCCAAAATCATACGATTTCTCAAAAGCGAAATCCTTCGTCACCCAGTGTGCTCCGGCGGGCAGTGTCACCGTATAGGAGTAGCACTCGTCAGTGGGCGTCACGGCCACGGGATGGGTGCGGTTGGGAGAGATAGAGGCCGCGCGCAGGCTGCAGCCGTAGGGGCCGTCCGAGATGCGCACCTGGCCATAGCCGTTGCTGAGTTTCTCCGCCTTCGCATTCACAGCCGTGCCAGAAGTCAGGTACGTGCGTGCGCGCGGCGAGTTGACCTCCGAAGAACGCACCGTGCAATCGGTCTTGTACCCACCGCCATCGGCAGAAACCGCGAAATCGGCTTCCATCACGATCTTGATGGGCTGCACGCTCCAATCGGCCACCTCGTCGGTAAAAGCAATGAACTTGTCGCCTAGCTTACGAGCGTCGAGGGCCACCTTTCCGGCATCCACCGCCGACACATAGCAGGGTTTGCCCTCCACCATCACTCTGACGGCACTCTCAGGATCGGTAAGCAGACTATTGTAACACACGCCAATAACTGCCCGGAAGCCAGCCTCCTGCAACATGGCCTGCAACAGCAGGTTTTTCTCGAAGCTATTGCCACAATTGGTGTTCCATACCGTGGCCGGCGAGGCCACCAGATAGTTCATGTAGCGCAGCGGCACCTTGTTCTCGCGGATGTTGGTCCGCACGTAGTCGCGGATGGCCAGCACTTGCTCCATGGCCGGTTTGGATGCATCCACCAACTCGCTGACCGCCGGAGCGAACGGCTTCTCGCGGCTCACCAGGGCATTCTGCATAGACATGCGCATCAAGAACTCGCTAGGACTACTAAGGGTAGTGAATTGAATATACGGAAGATAATTCTCCGGAAGATAGGATTCGGAGGTATTAGGGATAAGATTGTAGAACACCCACGATTTTCCTGATCCTCCATCAATCTCGGATTCCTCTTTCTGTCCGCCTCTGGCATTCAAAATGGTATAAAGATGCCTTCCCTCCGGGATAGCAACTGTCACTTTATATTGTTCAATCGGTTCATTCTCATATAAATTCACCCGCTCCATCAACTCTTTCATAAACGGCTGCTCGGTATGGATGGTATAGTCAAGCACAATCGTGGCCTCATATTCCAGCGCCGTGTGCGTCACCACCATTTCGCGGATTCCGTTGAATCGCTGGCAGTTCTCGCAGGCGTAAGGCAGACTGGGATTGAACGCATTGGCAGGTGTCTGCACCTTGCAGCCATCTTTGCGGATAGTATAGGCCTCATTGATGGTAAGCGTCTGATATTCCGGATTGTACCAGATAAAAGTTTCGCCGTATGTATCAAAAGCCGACTTCGAGAAGAGCTGCAACTCTTTCCGGAAATGATAATCCATACTCCCGTCCGCGTTCAGCGTATAGGATTTGGAAATCAGATGATAAGTGGCATCGTACTTGGGACCGGCGAAGACAGCCATGCCGATGACGAGGAGATACGTGAGGAATGTAATTCTTTTCATACTATGGGTAAATGGGGTAAAAGAGGTAAAGGGGGTGAATGAGGTTTATGGGGTGAATGAGGGGAATGGGGAATTTGGAATTTGGAATGGGGAATTATTAATTGAGAATTGGGATTTGAACTATGAGCTATGAACTATGAGCTATGAACTTTGGATTTCGATAATCGCTTAATCGATAATCGATTATCGCATAAGAATTACGGGGGTGTCCATGAAGAATTGTTGGTTTTGGACGGCTTGGCGGAAGGCGGGCCAATCGGCGGCCTCATACACGCGCTTGCCGAGGCGAATGTTTTCCTTGAATTCAATTTTGGAGTTTTCAAGTTTGTAGTTGCCTTGGAAAGACACCACTTCGCCCTGCAAGTTCCGGTCGTTGGGCACTTGGGCAGAGGTGTAGCCCGTGGGCACGGTCATGGTCTCCGAAATCTGCACCAGCCGTGAACATCTGTCCTTGAAGGGATAGTCACGTTTCTCCTGCGACACATCATAGCGCAGGTGCGGCATCGTGAACTTGTAAAAGCCCTTGGCCAGAAACGGCGTGACGACCAGTTCTTTGTCACTCACCGTAGCATAGTTAGGGATAGCAAACTTGTATGTGATTTTTACCGGATGTTCCAGATAGGTATCCTCATCGGTGTGCTTTACCGATTTCAATTTGGCGTTAGGATAGAGACTGTAGAGCTGGTATTCGAGATTGTCTTGCCACTCCAAGCGGTTTCCGTGGAAGACGCCACGCACGGAGCGGTCGGACTGTCCTTCGGCGGTAATGGTCACCGTGCCAGTGAGCGTCCCTTTCTTATTCACTTTGGTTTTGGCCTCCATGCGGATGTAGTGGTTCTCGGCCCTGGACACGGGGGTAAGACCAAGTTTCGCGCCCTGGGGCAGGCCCATGAGATAGTTCTGTTGCTGTTCTGCGCTGGACCAGAGCTCGCGCACGCCGGGCACCCAGGTGGGATCCAGCAGCTGGTAGTTGCCATTGCGCCGCTGCACCACTGTGACGCAGTGGTTGAACTGGTCGGCGGGGATATCATCGATGCGCTCGCCCGCCATGGTCATGGCCGCGTAGGCC
>Ga0265301_10004784_pt1 | contig 13559 bp, 10 predicted proteins | sample AusTroGonzalo_MG_2_FD_193488 | JGI IMG/M metagenome (GOLD analysis project Ga0265301, IMG submission 193488) | Bovine rumen microbial communities from tropical cattle in Woodstock, Queensland, Australia - Gonzalo_04 | ecosystem: Host-associated > Mammals > Digestive system > Stomach > Rumen ...
TCATCGAGTGTTTTTTCTAACACCTCCAGAACATCCTTCTCCAGCTTATCTATCTGATGGAAGATAGGTGCGCGGTCCTGAATATCGGTATTGGGAATGCGGTCTTTCAATTCCTGAATCTGAGCACGCAACTCACTGGCTGACCCCTGGATGCGCTGCTTTATCTCCTGTGTGCGGGCACGCAACTCATCGTTGCTAAGTGCCTGAATCTCGGGGTAAATATTCAGCACGCTCTCCACCAAGGGGCGATAAGCCTTAAGGTCGCGCGACTTCTTGTCACCAAAAATCTTAACTAATATCTTTGCTATATCCATATCTATAATTTTGAAACGATAACGTTAACGTTAACGTCAACTGTATTTTTATATTTATTCTTTTTCAACCAATCACCCGTCGACGAAATCGACGGGCACTGTAAATTATCTCATTTAACTCTTCCCTCCTCTGGGGAGGGGTCGGGGATAGGCTCTTAATAATTCAGCGGAGCCTGGGAGCATCCGTTCGGAGCACGAATACGGAGCGCCTTGGAAATGGTAGGCGCTACCCTATCGATACTGACGGGAATGCTGACTTTCTCGGGAGCTACTCCGCATCCGAAAAGGAAGAGGGGGAAGCTCATATAGGATTCGCGAGCAAAAGACTGCTCGAGAGTATCCTCGTTTTTCAGATTCCAACCCGGTGAAACCTGTATGGTAATATCCCCAGAGCACTTGGGGTTGTATGCATTACGGAGTTTGCTGATACCAGGCGTCCAAGCACCAAGAGCCAGACGCTGACTGCTATATACGTCCTTGACACCACTCAACTGGATTAGAAAATCGCTGCTACGCTCCAAAACCTCAGCAAGGTTCAGGTTACGACTCTCTATCAGCTTCAGGTTCAGGTACAACTCGTTGCCCATCACCGTCTCGACATAATCGCCAGGACCGTAAACGGCAATAAGGTACATATTCAGCAAGAGCTTGGCCTTAGTGATAGAGAAAGTACCTGTAGGAATACGATAAAGACTGAGATCCTTGGCATCCTCGCTATCGCAATATCCAGTGCTGGTAACCACGAAGAGGGCCTTATTCTGCCCTACCTTACTCTCTACGGCATTAATGAGTTCCTCCAGCTGACGATCCAGACGTGCATAGGTGTCCTGAACCTCCATAGCGAACTTGGAGTCGGATTCATGGTCGAGACCGCCTGCATAATAGGTAAGGTTGAGCATGTCGGGCACGCCATCGGCACCAATGTTGGTTTTATCCAGCAACTGCTTGACAAGCAGGTTTATCTCGTCGTTGACACAAGAACTGGCCTTGAACTGACGAAACTTCCTGTCACCCGTAAACTTGTGGCTGAATGGCTTCTTGCTTCCCTCGAAAACAAAGTAGCTGAAGTTGACTACCTCGTCGTTAAGCGGTTTCCATACTATATTGCCAATACGTGATGCCAATGGACTGTCGTTATCGAAATCCGTTGCCCACGAGGGTAAAGCACCATAATATGAGGTACCCGAGACACGTCCAGTCCAGTCATCGAGCCAAATGGCTCCGTCGGCAGCGTGACCGGCAGAAAGGATGGCTGCATCACGGTTGGGAGCAATAGAAAGAACTACACTCTTGCCCTCACTGGCCACCTTCAGTTCATCGCCAATAGTAGAAACTGCCAGATACTGAGGCGATGACTTATCTAATGTATAGATGCCGTTGTACTTGTTATCATCTACGCAGAAGACAGGTTGCAAGGTCTGACGATCCAACCAGCGCTGTCCGATGATACCATTTTCGTAAGGACTGGTTCCGGTGACGAAACAAGCTACAGAAGATGCCGCATCGGGACCGTCGAAAGGATATTCGGCCTGTGTATACACACGTCCCTTCTCCATGAGACGGGCAAAGCCACCCTGACCATACAGCGGCGAGAAGGCCTCGAGATAATCAGAGCGAAGCTGGTCTATCATGACATTCACCACCAGACTGGGCACCTCGGAGGCTGTTTGTGCCTCTGCTCCCATGATGGCAAGCAAAGCCATGAGCGATGTTATGAACCTATTTCCTTTTGGCGTCATTTCTTGTTGTTCTTACGGTAGTATAAGTAGTAACTTATAGGCCTTGTGAGCAAAGTTAGCGCCAAAGGTACAACTAATTTTCCGAATTCTTGTGGCATCCAAGGAGAAAATACCAAAAAAGTGGATAAAATTACAAAAAATACTGCATGCCACAAGGTCTTCTTACGTCTATAAGCTGCTTTTATTACCATAGGAAGTGCTATCAACGCTATGGGATTCAACACCCAAATCTGCCAGTTACTGTCCACAGCCGGATGCTCGGAGAAAAAGAACATAAACAGGAGCAACAAGCCTGCAGCACCCTGCCCTAACAACAAGACGGCATCCCACAACCAGAATTGCCAGTTAAGCCAGCGCTCGACCAGAACAACCAGCACGGCAAATGCCACCAGAACAAGCATAGCCTGCACGGGAGAAAGAGGAAATTCCAGCTTCACTTTCGGGGGACACCCATGTAAAAGAATTTCCTTCTGCAGAACCAAGGGACGCTTGTCGTTATTCTCGGCATAAATATAGGCATTGTCGGCATACCTAAGCATATATTCCGGCGCAAACATCGCTGCACGTGCACATAACGACGTATCGACCGCAGCACCCAACAGAATGTCATTCCCCTCTTGAGCCCACGGATGCTGACAAGTATATTGGTGCAACATCTGCCGATAGGTATAGACGGGTATACTGTCAGGATAAACCACATGGCCTTCGACACAATTTTCGATAGCATCCCTGACTTTTGTGGTACAGTTGTTGTAAAGAAAATTATACCTATATTGACGATTCTCAGGCTTACAATCCTCCAGCACATTCCCATACAGACGATTCACCTCTTCCGACGTCAGATTCAGCACCTGAGCCGTAATAGAGGAGCCACGTTCTTCATACTCCCGGGTAAAATACTGCCAAGGAACAGGAACTACCATATAATCACACTGACCACGGACGAAACGCCATATAAAATGAGGCTGTTTAAATGAGAAAACGCCGTAATTAAAAACCAAATCCTCGCCCGTAGTAAAATTCTGTAGACGAAGTGCCGTATGGCCATACAGCGCATAGACCTCCTGGCCGGGAGAGCATGTAATCAGACTGGCCCGAATACTGTCTAATTGCTGCGCTTTAGCAAGGAGTAGTATCGGCAATAACGACACAAAAATGATAATACGTCTTAAAAACATAATGCAAAGGTACCACATTTCATTAAAAGGACACCTCTTTTGTCCATATTTTTGCTAAGGAATGTAAAACTTTCAGTTTTGTTGTTTCTAATATCAACTAAAAGCACTATCTTTGCACCCGTGAAATTGATAATCGATATAGGCAACACAGTTGCCAAACTGGTAGCCTTTGAGGGAGAAGAACCCGTAGAGGAGATAAAAACGAGTAACGAAACACTGGCTGCACTGCCAGCGTTTGCAAGCAAATACCACTTTGACCGTGGTATCATAGGATCCGTTATAGGTATCCCCGAGAAAGTGGAAGACATGCTTACCAGCATGCCTTTCCCTATATTGCGTTTTACGCCAGACACCCCCATCCCCATCTGCAACAAATACAAATCACCGCAGACGCTGGGATCCGACCGTCTGGCTGCTGCCGTAGGTGCCAGCATTCTGAAACCCGAGAAGGATATTCTGATAATAGACGCAGGAACCTGCATAACATACGACGTAATAGACGCCAAGAAGAATTACTGGGGTGGCAACATCGCTCCTGGCATGCAAATGCGACTTCATGCCCTGCACGAGTACACCGTAAGGCTACCCCTTGTTCAGGCTGAAGGTGAAGTGCCAGGTTTGGGATATAACACTGAAACAGCTATCCGTTCCGGCGTACTTCGTGGTATGAAGTACGAAATAGAAGGATACATCAAGTCCATGCGGGCCAAATATCCCCATCTGCTGGTGTTCCTGACAGGAGGTGACAAGATTAATTTCGACACCAATATTAAAAACAGTATCTTTGCAGACAAATTTATAGTTCCGCGAGGACTTAACAAGATATTAGACTACAATTATGATAAAGTATAGCAAAATAGGAGGTTTCTTATTGGCCTGTACATTGTGCATAAATACATGGGCACAAAGTAACGGAAGCAGTTCTTCTTATTCCCGTTTCGGACTAGGGACACTGGAGAACCAGTCTCAAGGCTTTAACAAAGCCATGGGTGGCATAGGCTTGGGCTACCGTGCCAACAATCGCATAAACACACTTAACCCTGCCTCATACTCGGCCATAGATTCCATTACCTTCCTGTTGGATGTAGGTATGACTGCCGCTTATGGCAACATGAAGCAAAACGGCAACCGCATCAACGTATATCAGTGTAAACTGGATTACGTCAACATCGGACTGAGATTGTACCGCAACCTGGGCCTGTCTGTCGGTTTTATGCCGTACACGACCATCGGATACGACTTCACCACCTCAAGCAAGGTCGCCAACGACCCTAACACACTGCAGACTATCACCAGCATCACTAATTATAGCGGTGAAGGAGGTTTGCACCAAGCTTATCTGGGTCTAGGATATAAGGTTTTTAAAGAACTGTCGGTGGGTGTAAACGCCAGCCTTATCTGGGGCGACTACACACACACTGTTCTGCAGTCCTATTATTCGGGAAGTTCAGCCTCTTCCCAGTATAACGGTCTTAACTCTATTCAGAATGCTGAGATAAGAACATGGAAACTGGACATCGGTGCCCAGTATCCTATCCGACTGGACAAGAACAACCGGTTGGTGCTGGGTGCTACAGCCAGCATCGGACATAAAATCAAGAGCGATGCCATGTTGACCCGATTCACAGACGAGCGCCTGACAGGCGAAGAGGATGACGTCCCATCAGATACTGTCCGCAATGCCTTTGACCTTCCCTACACCTACGGCATTGGTGCCACATGGAACCACAAAGAAAACCTGATAGTAGGACTGGACTTCAGACATGAATTCTGGGGTTCATGTCGTGCACCTCAGATAGTTACGATAGGTGGTATTCCCACTTTCACCTCACAGACAGGCGGATACAAAAACAGATTCAAGATTGCCCTGGGAGCCCAGTACACCCCCAAAATGCACGGTGACCACTACTGGCAACTTATCCAATATCGCATCGGTGCCAACTACTCTACCCCATACCTGAAAGTAAACGGGTATGACGGTCCCAAAGAGTATTCTGTAACCGCCGGAGTAGGACTTCCCATCTTCAATAAGCGCACCTCATTCGTGAACGTAGGCCTGGAATGGGTTAGACGTAGTCCCAGCGTAGCCAACCAGATCACAGAGAACTACTTCATGCTGAACTTTGGCGTTACCTTCAACGAGGAATGGTTCAGGAAATACAAGATTCAGTAATTTAGTATACACGTCCGGATATTGGAATTACGTAGAACCATAATTCTCTGCAGCCTGATAACTGCCCTTGGCATCACCTTTTCATGCAGCCCCAGAGTGGAACATGTGGCAGATGCCCTAAGCGATGCCGACTCACTCCTTTTTATGCATGTAAAAGGGGTGAATACGTTTATATCTGACTCAGGCGTCATGCGCTACCACATGGTGGCAGAAGAATGGGACATATACAACGGAACAGACGGAAAAGCACCTACATGGAAATTCTACAAGGGCCTGCTGATGGAACGTTACGACGAGAACTTTCACATCGACTTATACGTACAGTCTGACACGGCGTACCTGCACGAACAACATCTGTGGGAGCTAAGAGGACGTGTGGTAGTAAGGAACATACAAGGAGACGTATTCCGTACGGAAGAACTCTTCTGGGATCTGAACAAACATGAGATGTGGAGCTATCAATACATACGCATTGTAACACCTGAACGCGAACTGGAAGGAACCGAGTTCCACAGCAACGAACAGATGACGCAATACTACGTTAACAATTCGATTGGTGCCTTCCCTGTAAATGAGGACGAGAATGAGAACGTCAACGAGAACGTCAACGGGAACGAGAACGTCAACGTCAACGTCAACGGAGACGTCAACGGAGACGAGAACGGGAAGGAGAACGGGAAGGAGAACGGGAAGGATTCTACTGCTACGCCCAGACAGAGAAAGCTACATACCAAACAGATGAGATTCCTGCCTGCACCGGACAAAAGATGACCATAAAGATGATTTAACCCTTAGCCTAACAATCATATAAAAGAAAATAATGTACAACGAAAGTACTCTTATCATAGAAACCCTGATAGCACTGTTCTTCTCCGCATTCTTTTCCGGAATGGAGATAGCCTATGTCTCGAGCAGCAAGCTACGCTTTGAGATGGAACGCGAACAGAGGGGATTCACATCACGACTGATTGACACTTTCTATCGGCACCCGGAAAGCTTCATCTCGACCCTGCTGGTCGGGAACAATATAGCGTTGGTAATCTACGGTATCCTGATGGCCAGACTTATCAACACATTCATTCTTGTGCCCTTAGGCATCCATCAATTGGGAGACTGCCCGAACGAGGTTATTTGCCTTCTCACCCAGACCATTCTGAGCACATTGTTGGTACTGGTGACTGGCGAATTCCTGCCCAAAACACTTTTCAAGCTGAATCCCAACAGAATGATGAACATTTTTGCCGTGCCGGCCTATATCATCTATATTGTCCTGTGGCCCATCAGCAAATTCACATCGGGCGTCAGCAAACTGTTGCTCAGGATAATGGGACAGAAAGTCAAGAAAGCCGAAAAGGAGAAGACCTTCACCAAGGTGGACCTGGACTACCTAATCCAAAGCAATATAGAAAACATAGAAGACGAAAAGGAAATCGAGGAAGAAATAAAGATATTCCAGAATGCGCTGAGTTTCAGTAACGTTAAGGTAAGAGACTGCATAGTACCACGTACCGAGATAGATGCAGTGGACGAAGACACCGAACTGCGCATACTGAGAGGACACTTCATAGAGAGCGGGCACTCCAAAATCATTGTTTACAAAGGCGACATTGACAATATCACAGGATACATTCACACGGCCGAGATGTTCCGACTAAAGGAAAATGATGACTGGAGGAAAAACATAAAGGAGATTCCCATTGTGCCAGAAACCATGAATGCGCAGAAACTGCTGAGCATATTTACTGCACAAAAGAAATCCATAGCCGTAATTGTAGACGAGTTTGGAGGCACTAGCGGTATTGTCACCCTGGAAGACCTGGTAGAAGAGATCTTCGGAGAGATTGAAGACGAGCACGACAGCAACAACTATGTGGCCAAAGATCTGGGCAACAATGAGTACCTGCTCTCGGCTCGCATAGAAATAGCAAAAGCTAACGAGTTATTAGGACTTGACCTGCCGGAAAGTGATGAATATCTGACTGTTGGAGGCCTCATCCTACATGAATACCAGAGTTTCCCCAAACTAAACGAAGTAGTGAAATTTGACCAATACGAGTTCAAAATCCTTCAGAACACAACCACCAAGATTGAGCTTGTAAGGCTGAAAGTTCTAAATTAACATCACTTTTTCCCCTTTAAATAAGAGAGGTATAGATTTTTTTTCATACCTTTGTACGCTAATTGTGAAAATAACAATAACAAAATAAAAACAAAAACAAATGGCAACATTACAAAAAATCCGTAACAAGGGCAAGTTCCTCATTGGTGTAGTTGGACTCGCCCTGTTCGCCTTCATTGCCGAGGAATTTGTCCGTTCTCTCTCGTACACCCAGTCAGAGAGACATCAGAGAATCGGTAAGGTATATGGCGAGAATGTCAACGTGCAGGACTTCAATGCATTGGTTGACGAGTACACAGATGTTATTAAATTTACTAATGGACTGAGCTCACTGACTGACGAGCAGCTTTCTTCCATCCGCGACCAGGTATGGCAGAACTACGTAAACCAGCAGATCATCGAGCACGAGTGCAAGAAGCTGGGTCTTACTGTTACAGATGCCGAATTGCAGAACATCATCAGCACAGGCAAGAACCCCATGCTGGCACAGACTCCTTTCCGCAACCAGCAGGGCGCTTTCGACTTTAACCAGCTGAAGCAGTTCCTGAGCCAGAAGGACGAAGTGATGAACAATGCAGAAATGAGTTCTGAGGTTAAGGAGCAGTACATGCAGATGTATAACTACTGGAAGTTTGTAGAGAAGAATATCCGCCAGCAGACACTGGCCCAGAAGTACCAGACACTGCTTGCCGGTACTATCATCAGCAACCCTGTAGCTGCCAAGGCAAATTTCGAAGCTCGTAACAACGAGAGCGAGATTCTTTTGGCTGCCCTCCCCTACACCAGCGTTAAAGATGCTGACATCACAGTTGACGATGCCGACCTGAAGGCTAAGTACAACGAGATGAAGGAAATCTTCCGCACCACTCAGGAAACCCGCGAATTCAAATACATAGACATCGCTGTTGTTGCCAGCAAGGCCGACAAGGATGCTTTGCAGAAGGAAATGGAAGGCTATGCTCAGGCTCTGAGCGAAGGTGCTGACCCTGCAAAGACCGTTCGTGAGGCTGCCAGCCAGGTTTCTTACAGCGCACTGCCCATCAGCAGCAAGTCTCTGCCCCACGATGTTGCAGAGCTTCTTGACTCTATGGCAGCAGGTACGCAGGTGGGTCCTTTCGTACATGAGCATGACAACACCATTAACATTGTCCGTCTGATTGAGAAGGTAACTCGTCCAGACTCTGTTGAGGTACGTCAGATTGCTGCTCCCGGCAAGGATATGGAAGCTGCCGAGAAGACTGCAGACTCTATTATGAACGCTCTGGCTGCCGGTGAGAACTTCGACTCTATTGCCAAGAAGTACAACCAGCCCGCAGAAAAGATGTGGATTACCAGTGCCCAGTACGAGGGTCAGACTCTGGACGAGAACAACCGCAAGTTCATCAACACACTTTCTACCGCTGCTGTTGGTTCGAACAACAAGATTGTGCTGGACGGACAGGGTGTTATTGTAGCACAGGTTACTGACAAGCGCAACATGATCAACAAGTACGACGTTGCTGTTATCAAGCGTTCTATAGACTTCAGCAAAGACACCTACAACAAAGCATTTAACGACTTCAGCAGCTTCCTTGCAGGAAACACCAATCCCGAAGACATCGAGGCTAATGCTGCTAAGGCAGGCTATACTGTTCAGACTCGCACTATGGCAAGCACAGAGCACACTGTAGCCGGTGTTCACAGCACACGCGAGACACTCCGTTGGATCTTTGACGAGAAGACTAAGGTAGGTGATGTTTCTCCCCTCTATGAGTGTGGCGACAATGATCATCTGTTGGTTGTAATGCTCACAGGCATTCACCCCAAGGGCTATATGTCATGGGATGACGAGCAGGTTAAGGCTTACCTGACAAGCGAAGTTCAGAAGGACAAGAAGGCCGTTAAGTTGCAGGAGAAGATGCAGGCTGCCAAGAGCATTGCTGACGTTGCTAAGATGGAAGGTGCTGTTACCGATACCGTTAAACACATCAGCTTTGCAAGCAATGCCTTTATCTCTAAGGTTGGTAACAGCGAGCCTGTACTGAGCGGTTCTGTTAGCACAGCTAAGAAGGGTGACTTTAAGGCCGGCCTGAAGGGTAACGGTGCAGTTTATGCTTACCAGGTTCTCAACCAGAGCAAGACAGATGCCAAGTTCGATGCTAAGCAGGAGAAGCAGCAGGCTGCTCAGATGAGCATGCGTGCCCTCGGCGCTTTCACCAACGAGCTGTATCTGAAGGCTGACGTTCAGGACAAGCGTTACCTCTTCTATTAATAAGAATCAGATAAGGAAAACAATAAGAGAGGGGCAGCCAATTTGGTTGCCCCTCTCTATATTATTGTGTTATATCTCCGAGAATCAGTTGTTCTCAGGACGAAGCTTACGAACTACCTCAGCTGTACGCCACATCTCTGAATCATGCAGAGCAGCAAGTTCCTTCTCCAAACCAACACGATAGTCGGGCTTAGAGTTAGCATCAATAGAGATCTGAGCCTCGTTACCGCTCTTTACGCTTGCATACAACTTCTCTACTACAGGCTTGATAGCATCGTGGAAGGGACCCATCCAATCGAGAGCACCTCGCTGAGCTGTTGTAGAGCAGTTAGCGTACATCCAGTCCATACCCTTCTGAGCAAACAGGGGCATCAAAGACTGAGTCAACTCCTCGACAGTCTCGTTGAAAGCCTCAGAGGGAGTATGACCATTCTCGCGCAATACCTCGTACTGAGCCAAAAGCAGACCCTGGATAGCACCCATCAGTGAACCACGCTCACCAGTCAAGTCGCTGGTAGCCTCACGCTGGAAGGTGGTCTCGAACAGATAACCTGAACCGATACCGATACCGAGAGCCAAAGTACGATCGAGTGCCTTACCTGTAGCATCCTGATAAACAGCGTATGAAGAGTTCAAGCCGCGACCCTCGAGGAACATCGTACGCAGTGATGTACCTGAACCTTTGGGAGCAACCATGATAACGTCGATATCCTTCTGAGGAACACAACCTGTACGATCGTTCCATGTGATAGCGAAGCCATGAGAGAAGTAAAGAGCCTTACCAGGAGTCAGATACTGCTTCAGTGTAGGCCATACACTCATTACAGCTGCATCAGAGAGCAGGCACATAATGATGGTACCCTTCTGGGCAGCCTCCTCGATAGAGAACAATGTCTCACCGGGAACCCATCCATCAGCAATAGCCTTCTCGAAAGTCTTACCCTGACGCTGACCAACGATTACATTGAAACCATTGTCGCGCAAGTTACAAGCCTGACCAGGACCCTGTACACCATAACCGATAACGGCGATGGTCTCGTCCTTCAAAATCTCACGAGCTTTCTCCAAAGGAAACTCTTCGCGGGTCATTACCTCTTCGATAACACCGCCAAAATTCATTTTTGCCATTGTTAGATTTGTTTTATGTGGATTATAATTGTCTGATATTCTTTAACCTAAATCGTTTGCAAAGTTACAAAATAATATTGGAATACGCACTATCGAAAACAAATTTTTGCCTGACAGACCACTTCGCTTTCATTTTTAAACACCTCAACGTCCATCTCATTCTCGTCAACGGGTTGGACGTAGAAACTCAGCCGGTCGCCCATGTAAGATTCTGCCTTGTAGGCAATCTCGAAGCGGCGGATGAACTGCTTCTCGTACTTCTCGCGTGGGAACAAGTCCAAAATATGTTCGATGTACTTAATGCTGTTGATGTGTCCGTTTATGTCTACATCGCTGTAAAATGTATCTATGGTCCGTACCAGTTGTGGATCCTTAAAACGGAAACGTCCGTGTCCGGCTATGGGACAGATATTCTCCTCTGGCTCCACCACATAGTTCAGAATATCACCGTCATAGAGACTCAGCAGGTCGCATGGCTTACGCGTATCCATATCTATCATAGCCCATACACTGCGCGCATAGCCGTAAGCAGTGCCATCAGGCCTGAGAATGGAGAAATTACGATTGGTAAAGAGTTTCATCACACTCTCTACCCATGTCTTCACTTCGGCATGCTCGTACTGGCGGGGCAGCTCTTCCATCTCGATGCTCAAGCGACTCAGCACCCACGTATAATGGTTCTCGTTGAGCGCGCTTATGCCCCACCCTCTTTTCTGGCTGTGATTGCCCGCAGCATTCAACAGGTGATTACCCAGAATGCCCATGAAGATACGGCCCGTGAAGTCCACATGGAAGGGCTCAACGTAGAAGGGATGAGTGTCTATCTTTTCAAGCACATTCATGCATTATCCCTTTCTTCCTCGCGCTTGGCAATATACTGGTCGAGACGCTCTACACATGACTTGGTGATGGCGATGCGTCCTGAGCGGACAAACTGGAGCACACAGCCCAGATCGTCCAGACACTTGAAATGCTCGAGCACATCACTTGTCACACCAGTCTTCTCTACGGTAGTATAAGTGGGGTTTACCTCCACAATCCTGGCATCAAACCTACGTACAATACGTGAAATCTCGGGGTTAGCCAATACCTTGGGGGTAGAGAGCTTCAGCAAGGAAGTCTCAAGAATAAAGATTTCATCCTCCAGGAAGCAGTTGGCCTGCAGGACATCAATCTTCTTCTCTATCTGCTTGCACAACATCTCGGCCATCTCCTGCTTGCAAAAACAGGTAATGGTGTATTTATGTACACCGGGAGTACTGGACGAACAAACATTCAAGGACTCGATATTCACCTGACGACGGGTAAAGACAGCCGTAATCTGATTCAGTACACCGGCATAGTTCTCGGAATAAATAATCAACGTATAGAGGGTAAGTCCCTTGTGGTTGAGCAAAGAACCCTCCTTGCCGGCGGTGGACCTGCGTGCAACAGCATTTCGCGAGAATGTTTCGTACTGTCCGTCGCTCCTTACATCATCGGCCAGAGTAGCCTGACGCTGACGGGCTAAGTTTTTTTCATACGAGTCACGGTCGACAGAAGCAGCAGCCCTGACAGCTGCATCAAAAGATTCCGTTACATCCTGTTCATCGCACTTTCCGCAGGTGTTGCAATCGCCACACTCAGCAGCCCCGTAGGAGCTCCCTCCCTGCTCCCCCTTTGGGGGAGTGCCTTGAGAAGAGAACTCTTTATCTATTTTCTTTTTCATCGATAATCTATATTATCCCCTTATCCTCCCCCAAAGGGGAGTTAGAGGGGGCTTTTTACTTTACCTCTAACAACATCTCGTCTACATTACCTCCCGGAGGTGTCATAGGCAGGACGTTATCCTCCTCCTTTACAGCACATTGCAGGATGTAAGGGCCGTCTGTCTGCAACATCTCCTGGATAGCAGCGTCCAAGTCTTTCCTGTCAACAACCGTCCTACAGGGAATACCGTATCCCGCTGCAATCTTCTCGTAATCCGGATTCAGCATAGGCGTAAAGGAATAACGCTTGTTGAAGAACATATACTGCCACTGGCGAACGTTACCAAGATAGTTATTGTTCAGCAGAATCATCTTCACGGGGCAACGCTGCTCCATGATAGTTCCCAGTTCCTGAATGGTCATCTGGAATCCGCCATCGCCACAGAACATGCAAACGGTTCTGTCAGGAGCACCAAAGGTAGCACCTATGGCAGCAGGAATACCAAAGCCCATGGTTCCGCAGCCACCGCTGGTAACTACAGAACGGGGCTTGGTGAACCGGAAGTAGCGACAACCGAACATCTGGTTCTGACCCACATCCGTTACCATGATAGCTTCACTGTTGGCCGCATCGCTCACCTTACGGACTACCTCGCCCATCAGCAGAGGACCATCCGTAGGATGCAAAGCAGGCTCTATTACCTTATTATATTCTTTTTCATCATAAGGCTTAAAGCCATTGATCCATGATTTATGTGTAGCCTTTTCCACCAACTTTGTAATGGCTGGCATTGTTTGCTTACAATCGCCCAAAACAGCCAGATCCACCTTCACATTCTTGTCCACCTCGCTGGGATCAATCTCCAGGTGAACAATCTTAGCCTGCTTGGCATAACTCTTCAGGTTACCCGTTACACGGTCGTCAAAGCGCATACCAACGGCAATCAGCAAATCACACTGATTAGTCAT
>Ga0265301_10004786_pt1 | contig 13555 bp, 13 predicted proteins | sample AusTroGonzalo_MG_2_FD_193488 | JGI IMG/M metagenome (GOLD analysis project Ga0265301, IMG submission 193488) | Bovine rumen microbial communities from tropical cattle in Woodstock, Queensland, Australia - Gonzalo_04 | ecosystem: Host-associated > Mammals > Digestive system > Stomach > Rumen ...
CCATTGGTACGGAGATGAACCATGGTGTGACGATCCTCGACGGCCATGGTTGGTACACAGGACAGGATATGAAGGTGCTCTGTATCCTGGCCAGGAAAAACGAGAGTACCTATATCTTCCGTCTCATCAAGATGATCGACCCCCAAGCCTTTGTATCACAGTCGAGTGTCATTGGTGTCTATGGTGAGGGTTTCGAGGAGATGAGAGTGAAAATCAAACAACAGAAGAAGACTGATGAAGATCGTATTCGCAACGAACAACCAGCATAAGCTTTCAGAGATCCGTTCTATTTTAGGCGACAGCATCGAGGTGCTCTCGCTGAAGGACATCGGCTGTGATGTGGATATCCCTGAGACAGGCACGACGCTCGAGGAGAATGCCCTGCAGAAAGCGCAATACGTCTATAATCACTATCATATCGACTGCTTTGCCGATGATACTGGTCTGGAGGTGGATGCACTCAATGGTGCACCAGGTGTCTATTCTGCCCGTTATGCTGGTGAGGGTCATGACTCTGAAGCCAATATGACCAAACTCCTGAAGGAATTAGGAGAAAATAACAATCGCAAGGCAAGATTCCGCACTGTCATTGCGTTAATACAGAAGAAGAATGTCTGTCCTTGTGGCTGTACGAGTATCAAGGAGGTTCATCAGTTCGAGGGTATCGTCAATGGTGAGATCATCCGAGAGCGCAGGGGAGGGGAAGGCTTCGGCTATGACCCTATCTTCAAGCCTGAAGGTTACGATCAGACCTTTGCGGAGTTGGGTATGGACATTAAGAACCATATCAGCCATCGAGCCCGGGCCACCCAGAAACTGGCAGACTTTCTGTTGAAAAGGTAAATAAGTTAATAATGAGGCATATCATTCAATGGTTTAAGCAGACAAAGGTAAAGGCAATCGTTCTTTTACCTTTTTACTTTCTTTACTTTTTACCTTTACATGCTCAGGTTGGTACTTGGCAGAATCACCTGGCCTATCATGATATCCAGAATATCTGTGCGGCTGACCACTATCTCTTCGTATTGGCCTCCAATGACCTCTACCAGTATAACCAGAACGACCAGAGTATCACCACCTACGATAAGATCAACGGACTCAGCGATACCCATATCACTCACATTGCCTGGAACCCACAGGCTAAGCGCCTGATTATCGTTTATCAGAACTCAAACATCGACCTGATAGATGTGGCTGGTAATACCACCAATATCTCTGCCCTCTATAGTAAGACGATGACAGAGGATAAGACTGTCAACAAGATTACTATCGATGGCATCTATGCCTGGCTGCACTGCACCTTTGGCTATGTGAAAGTAAATATGCAGAGAGCAGAGATTGCTGATACCTATACACCTAAGCATCCTGAATACCCTACCAGTCTCCCTAACTACGACGAGACAAAAGACCTGTCGAAATATCGTGCCATCGTTGCCACTTTGAGTCCAGGAGGTCCGAAGTACAATCATTTCTACGAATCAAAGTTCTACAACGACAGACTTTACACGACTGGCGGCTATTTCCTGTCTGGCATGAACGATCCTAATTATCCTGGTACTGTGCAGGTCTATGACGGAGATGACTGGACTATCTTTGAAGACGAACTGAATAAAAAGACAGGTTATCAGTATAGAGACAACAACTGCATAGATATTGATCCGACTGATGAAGAACATGTATTTGTAGGAGGCAGATGTGGTCTCTATGAATTCAGAAACGGTAAACTGCTGAAGTACTATAATAAAGACAATAGTCTGCTCAAGGGAGCGATTGATGGTAGTAAAGAACTTGATAATAACTTTGTCATCGTTAATGGTATCCAGTTTGATTCAGAAGGTAATCTCTGGGTGCTCAATAGTCAGGCAAAGAATACCAATCTTCTTGAACTGACGAAAGACGGAAAATGGAAAAACCATTCCAAGACATCACTGCAAGATAAAAAAGAAACTGGACTGACAGGTTTAAGAAGTATGTTCTTTGACAGCAGAAATTACCTTTGGTTTGTCAATACCTCCTGGTTAGATCCAGCCGTTTTCTGTTACGACAAAGAATCAGATAAACTCATCAAATATGTGAATTTCGTAAATCAGGATGGAACCACATATCACCCTACTTATATCTATTGTGTTTGTGAAGACCGAGAGCAGAATATCTGGATTGGTACGAACATAGGACCGTTTATGATCAATAGTAATGAGGTAGGGCAGGAGAGTGTTGTCTTTAATCAAATCAAAGTACCACGCAACGATGGAAGCAATTATGCTGACTATCTGCTCAATGGTGTCTATATCAATCATATTGCGATAGACGGAGGCAATCGAAAATGGTTTGCCACTAACGGTGCTGGTGCTTTCCTGATCAGTGCAGACAACCTGACACAGATCGCCAACTTCAATAAAAGCAATTCTTATCTCTTATCAGATGATATCCTTTCAATAGCCATTAACCCACAATCTGGCGAAGTATTCTTCTTAGCGGACAATGGTATCTGTTCGTATAAGAGTGATGCCACAGAACCCTCGCAGGAAATGACAGACGATAATGTTTATGCCTATCCTAATCCTGTGACATCAGATTACAATGGACTGATTACTGTGACAGGTCTCAGTTTTAATGCAGATGTAAAGATCACCTCGTCCAATGGCGCCTTGATAGCAGAAGGTCGTAGTAATGGAGGTATGTTTACGTGGGACGGCTGTGATAAGAATGGTAAGAGAGTGGCCAGTGGCGTCTATATGGTGATCACTGCCACATCAGACGGAAAGAAAGGTGTTGTATGCAAAATAGCAATTATATGACAAAAGAATCAATATTATCTAATACCATCAAATGGTGTAGGTTTCCCATGACTTTGTTAGTCGTTCCTGGTCATGCCAATCTGGCTCGCTATGGAATCATGGTACATGGTGAACAGTATGGTATGAACTATCCTGAGTGGTATTTCTACATCTGTGTATTCTTCAGTGAGGTTATGGCCAGTATCAGTGTGCCATTATTTTTCGTATTCTCTGGCTATCTTTTCTTTTATAGAACAGATTTCGATACTGAAGTATATAAGAAGAAACTGAGGAAAAGATTCAAGACATTGATGATTCCTTATCTTCTTTGGAATTTGATTATTCTTCTATCTATGGGTGCCAAGTTGCTACCCATATTCTCTTTTGTCTTCCATAATAGTAGTAACGTCGAGTTTCATTTTACGCTTTCTCGTCTCTATAATACCTTTTTCTATTATGATGGAACCAACGGACTATTAGTCTATCCGGATTTAGGAATACCCAGGGAATCGCCTATTCCCATTGATGGACCTTTATGGTATGTACGCGACCTGATGGTGCTGATATTGTTTTCACCCATTATCTATTGGATAATCAAAAAAACCCAATATTGGTTTATCATTTTCATAGGTATTCTCCTATATATCTTTGGTAGTAATATTATCCCTGGCTGGAAATATGCTTCAATCGTTCTTGGATATAGTTTCTTCTTCTCATGGGGAGCATATTATAGTATCAATAAACAGGATCTCATCACTCAATTCAGGAAGTTCAAATATGTGGCTCCCCTGTTTATCCCATTAACTTTTATCAACCTATTTACGATTGATACAGCGTTTAATAGATATATATTCTTTCCTTTCGTATTGACAAGTACTATATTCTTAATAGTGACTATTTCTTATTTGATAGAGAAAGATAAGATCCATGTGAATGACGCACTGGCCAATTGTGCCTTCTTCTTATACGCCATGCATGCACTGGTCATAGTCGATATAGGAAAAATATTGTTCGTTGGACTTCATCTGACAGATACGCCCATCACCATGATTATCCTATATTTTGCTATTTCTATATCGACTATTTGTATTTGTCTGCTGACTTATTATCTACTTAAAAGATTTGCTCCAAAGATATGTAGTCTGTTAACTGGTGGCAGATAAATCTATAGACTATTATGATAATTCCAACATTCGCTCAATAGGTTTGACGGCCTGTTGGGCGATTTTTGGATCAATCTCTATTTGGGACGATTCATTCTTCAGACAATGATAGACTTTCTCCAGTGTATTCATCTTCATATACTGGCACTCATTACAACTGCATTCGAGGCCGCTCTCGCTTATTTCTGGAGGTACGGGGATAAATTCCTTATCTGGACAAGTACGCTGCATCTCATGCAAAATACCAGACTCTGTAGCCACAATAAACTGCTTTTCATCACTCTGCTGAGCATAGTTCAGCATCGTAGCCGTACTTCCCTTAACATCTGCTAATGCCAGAACAGGAGCCTTACACTCCAAATGAGCCATCACAACAGCTTCAGGATATTGTTTCTTCAACTCTATGATCTTTTCTACAGAGAAACGTTCATGCACATGACAACCACCATTCCAAAGCAACATATCACGACCTGTTACCTCATTAATATAATTACCAAGATTATAATCTGGTCCAAAGATCAGTTTTGCATCCTTTGGCAACTGATCCACCACTTTCTTGGCATTACCAGAAGTAACAACAACATCTGTCAAAGCCTTGACAGCAGCTGTGGTGTTGACATAACTGATGACCTGATAGCCAGGATGCTCATCTTTGAATTTCTTCAAATCTTCAGCTTTACAAGAGTCTGCCAAAGAACAACCAGCATTCAGATCCGGACAAAGTACCATCTTATCAGGCGACAACAGTTTACATGTTTCAGCCATAAAGTGAACACCACACATCACCATGATCTTGGCATCTGTCTCTGCAGCTTTTCTTGCTAAAGCCAATGAATCACCTACAAAGTCAGCGATATCTTGGATATCACCTATTGTATAATAGTGCGCGAGAATAATAGCATCTTTCTCTTCACACATCTTGCGGATTTCCGCCTTCAGATCTTCAGTTTTCAACATCACAATATATTTATCTTTTTTATTTTTATCTATTAAAAAGAAAATGAATAGTATGATATGCCGTTAATATCTTGAAAACTTATCAGTCTTTTTCTTGCCAGAAAACTTATAAACTGTAAAAAATACACTATTCATATTCTCTGTGGATTATTATGTCTTGATAATGAATACCTAAACTACTTTATCCACAATTCTCAATTTTGGTGCAAATATAATAAGTTTATATTTTTTTTCTGCAAAAATCGATTGAAATCTTTAAAAATAGTGGAGAATATCTTGGTGGATATCCCACGATTCAGGTTGTAGAGTTTTGTTTTGTGCATTATCCATATAGTTTTCCACCCAGTTATCAACAGGTTTTTCCACAATAATTAGGTAGTTTACTCGTTTTGTTGTATATTTGCCGATGAAATGAAGAAACTGAGAACGATAGAGATGAATCGCCTGTCTGTGGAAGAGTTTAAACAGGCAGAGAAACTACCATTGATAGTAGTGCTCGATGATGTGCGCTCCATGCATAATGTGGGCAGTGTATTCCGTACTGGCGATGCATTCCGTATCGAAGCCGTCTATCTCTGTGGTATCACTTCAACACCTCCCAGTACTGAGATTCATAAGACGGCTCTTGGTGCAGAGGACAGCGTCAATTGGAAGTATTTCAAAACAACTATCGAAGCACTTGAGGCTTTAAAGACTGAAGGCTATGAGGTTTATTCTGTAGAACAGGCGCATGGTTCAACGATGCTTCAGGATTTTATTCCTATCAAAAATAAGAAATATGCCGTCATACTTGGCAACGAGGTTAAAGGTGTTCATCAGGAAGTAGTCGATGCATCTGACGGTTGTCTGGAGATTCCACAGTATGGTACGAAGCACTCTATGAATGTCTCCGTCACAGCAGGTATCATTATCTGGCATTTCGCTCAAACGATCATAAACGTATAAATATAATAAGGTATGAAGAAACTATTAACATTAATGGCCTTGATAGCAATAAGTCTATCAGCCCAGGCACAACATGAAGAGGGTGATGTTACCATTCAACCAAAAGTAGGTATTACGATTTCAAACATTACAGATGGTGATAAGTCGAAGGTTAATTTGGCTTATGGTGTGGAGTTCGAGCGCTTTTTCACCGATCAGTTCAGCGCGTCATTAGGTGTCGTGTTTACTGATCAGGGTTGTAAGTATGATATTTATAGTGCAGATGGAGCAGGCAATGTTTCTGATGATATGAAATTAGATATCTATTATGGAACTCTCCCCATTATGGCCAACTATTACGTTTTGCCAGGTCTTGCCCTGAAAGCAGGTATCCAACCAGCATTCCGAGTAAAGGCAAGAATAGAGTATAAAGGTGAGAAAGTAGATTTTGATAATTATATCGATATGATGTTTAAAGGTGAGGGTAATAAACTGAATACCTTCGATTTGTCAATACCTGTAGGTTTCTCGTATGAATTTAAAGGAATCACTTTCGATGTTCGTTATAACATTGGTGTGACAAAGTTGATTTCGAATACTGATGAAAGCATTTACAACAAAGTATTCATCATGACCCTTGGCTATAAGTTCTAATTAAAAAGTGCCGCCCTCTCACAGGGTGGCACTTCTCCAAACTAATTTAGTATCGTGTATCTTTCACGGGGCAATACGTCCCTATTCTATCCTGAAATCCTTTCTGCACATCACGCCCTTGTAGCCTTTGCTCACGTTCTTAATACTATCCTTCGGACTTGAGTCTTCATCGTTAAGGTTAATTTCAAACTCGGTATAATAGTTGCCTCTTGGCAAGGGCTTCCTGACATACTCTGTCTTGAAGAAGACGCACCATGAACCCCAGGGATCAGCTCCTGGATAGTAGGAGGCAGAATTGAACTTATCAGGATCTTCCAACTCTCCGAATGCGGGACAAAGGAACTGATAGCTCTGGCCTGGCAAAGTCACCAAGTTCGCAAGTCCGAAACATACCCTGGAATCCCACGGCAGCCCTATATCCTCGCCTTGGGACGTATAGATATGGAACACGTTTTCCCCGAGCATAACATGGGTATTAGGGAGAGTTACATTCTCTTTTCTGCTGTTTGTGACGACCAGTCTGAAGGTGATATTCTCTCCCTCCTCAAAGGTTGTCACAGGCAGGCTTTCTGCGTTCAACATCTGGAACGTAACCGTCAGCCCTTCAAATACCTGAACAGTGTCGGCATCCAATTCTACACTCCCTTCACGGGCCATCTGCCTTAGAGGTTTGTCGTTTTCATCACAGGCATTGAATGCCAACCCAATCCCTATTATCAATAGGAATGGGACAACGTATAAAACTTTTCTCATTTTTTTCATCTTTATAAATTATTGATAATTTTTACTTCTTCTCAGCTCGCTGCTGTTCAGCATCATTAAAGTCGTGATGAATTTGGCGTACTTTCTTACCACCTAATGAATAGGTTGCTGTTAGGCCGATATAGTGCGATTGTAAGTTGGTATGAATTTTCTGACTGAAATTCGAATAGTAAAAAGTTGTTATATCCTTAACTTGCTGCTGGAATGGATCAGTAGCAGTGAGCGATAGTTTAAGCCTGTCATTTAACAGTGAATAGCGAAGAGCAAAGGTAAAGTAACCATATGCATCAACCTTTGACATACCCACATAATCTTCCAACCATTGGTCATAGCGTACATTCAGCATTAATGAGTGCTGATGATTGAGGAAAATATCGCCACTGATTGTAAACCGCTTACCCCAGCCATGAAGCCTTTCTGGGGAATAATACATATTATAAGAGGGGCTAAAAAAAATATATAAATCATCAATATCAATATTTAGGGAATTAAAAGGAACAGATTTAGCATCATAATAAAATAGTTCGCCCTCTGTGATGATATTAATCCATTTTGAAATACCATGATGGTAATTAACGTACAAGCCTGTTTTGTCAGATTTATATGCATTAGAAGGAATTGTTAAACTGATCCCACCATGAATAAGTGTTATCCAATCAATCTGATCCTTTCCATGTGTATAATAGATATTGGTATATAATCCCCAATGGCTGCTAAAGTTCACTTCCACCCGATTCTCATAACTTGGAGTCAAGAAGTAATTACCCTGTGAAATATCGTTACCGGATTCAAAAACCATTAGCGGATTCAAATCATAAAAGTTAGGGCGTGTAATGCTCATGGACCATGCGGCTCCTATCTGTTCACCATGGTCTGAACGATAATTGAATGACAAGGTGGGAAAGATATTATCATCATTTGTTTCATCTGCGATTTCATCATAATATGTTTTTTCCCATGTATTTTTTGTTTTAGTATGCTCAAAATGTAAAGCAGCAATGGCGTTTATCTTTTTACTGAAGTGATGCTGGAAAGAAACATATCCAGAAAATATGTTTTCTTCATGAGAAAAGTCTGTTAGGTTATGACTAGAATTAACAAAGTATTTACTATTACGTGACATATCTGTATTTGCTTCGTTTTTGATGTTTGTATAAGATAACCCTGCATTGAATATAGTAGTTATTGATAAGGGCATAGAGAGGTCAACTCTCGCAGAATGGATACGATAAAAACTGTCATTTGTGTAATTCGTTTCAGTGAACAGAGGACCTTTTCTTTCAATAAAGTCATTAGTATTAGAAATTCCATAATATTTTGCATACACATTCGATGTATTATTGTCTTGTTTCTGGTAATAATTATATGAAAAACAAAGTTTACTGTCTGGTTTTCTCAGTGTCCAATCAAAGTAAGTAGAGAGATTCAAAATATGGTTACCTGCATATATCAATTCCGACTCAGAGGATCCATATTCATCATTTTCATATTTAGTTATTAAAGAAGAAAGTGTGGGTTGTGAATAATCCACGGATTCATGCGTAATAGTCTTACCGACGATATCGCTTTTTGGCCAGAAAAGCAGGTAAGAGGCAAAAGCACCTATCTCAAGATTATGTCTGGGCAGATAACGCAACATTAGATTGATACCAAGATCTTTGTCTTCTTTATTTTTGTGACTGATGACATTTTTATCACAAGAATTATAAATATCAGAAAAAGTATGATACATCTCTTTATCCTCAGTCTTCGTCAGCCAGTTACCATTGACATCGAAGGCCATATCAAATTTCTCTGAGGCATAGTTGACAGAGGCATCCGCCTTTCCGCTCCACTTATCGCTGACGCCTGCCTGCATACTGAGATCGCTGCGCCATCCTAAACTCTGGTCACGATTCATCACGATATTGATATAGCCGCCACCCAAATCCGTCAGGTACTTGCCTATAGGCATAGATATTACCTCTATGCGCTCGATATCCTCTGCACGCATCGACCACAGGCGCTGTTGAAATAACTCATCGTCCATGTCCAAAACCCTGCCATTCATCATATAGTGGGCCGTTCCCTTGCCCAAAATCGTGGCCCGTCCATTCGCCATATTGACCATGGGTACACGATGGAGCAGTTCGTAGGCAGTAAGTCCTTGTGCGTACGCATCGTTGGCAACGATGTATTGCAGACGATTCGATTCATTACGAACGATAGGCATGCTTCCGCTAATAGTTACATTCTTCAGGAATTGGTTATCCATCTGCATCCGGATAGTGCCCACATCAGCCACAGGCATTTGGCGCTCGATGGTCTTGAAACCTACACAACTGATGCGCACTTTGGCCTGAGACATGCCACAGGGAATCACAAAGTCGCCAGCCTCATTGCTCACACCTCCACCAATCACCAAGGTATCATCATAGAGTACGATATTGGCATAGGCCACAGGCTGACGATCAGCATCGACAAGTCTTCCTGAGAGTTTCGTACGGTCTTTCTGAATACACTCCACAAGGATGTCGCGCCCTTTCGTGGTGACGCGTACAGGATAGAAGCCACACACCTCGCGCACGGCCTCTGGCAGGGAGCAACCCTTCTTGATGGTTTTCGTCACCGTAAAATCCTCCAGTTCGTCATAGACAAACGAGATATCATAGCGCTTCGATGACTGGTCAAGCAGAATCAATGCCTCTGAGAGCGATGTGGCTTGGAACTGATATTGAGCATGAGCCGTTACTCCACAGCCTATAAATATAATAAGGTATAACAGTCGTTTCATACTCACTCAGCGATTAAGAGGTTATGGTCTATCGTGATGTTCACTTTCTCGAAACCGTTAAGCCTTTCCACCATCTGCTCCAATGGTTCTGCCGTATGCCACTTCGTATAAAGCCGGATATGGCGGATATGCTCATTCCTGTACTCTACGCCGACCTGATAATGTGGTGCCACAGTCTCTAAGATAGTGTTCAACTCTGTATCCTGAAAGGTGAGCGTGGTATCTTTTGTAAAGATGGAAGACTGGACAACCGGTGCCGTCTTCGAGGAAATGGCAGCCTTTTCCGTTTCTGCCACAGGACTCTTCTTCGAGAAAATCATGGCATAGCTGATACCAGAAAGGATGATTGCGAATAACACGATGGCTGCAATGGATAGTTTCTTAAGGAGAAACGAGTAGTTTCCGCCTGAGAAACTAGTAGTTTCTGCCTGAGAAACTGCATGTTTAGACCCTTTTGTCTGTTGGCAACGGACGTATAACTCATAATACTCCCTGACTTCTTCGTCTGCGAAGAGCTTTTCCAGCGCTTCGTCGCTGTAAGCCTCAGGGTGTTCAATGGCTTCGAGCAATTGTTCAATCTTGTCCTCTTTCATCTCGTTTCGCTTTTAAAGTGGTTTCTAAGTTGACGCAATGCCTGAGCCAGATGTTTATAGACAGAGACCTCACTGATGGACAGCCGTGTGGCTATCTCGCGATACTTCAGTCCCTCATCGAAACGGAGCTGGAATATGCGCCAGGTTAGCGGAGTCAGCGTCTGCTCAGCATAGGTCATCAGTTCTTGAAGTCTGTCTTGTTCCGTCTCTACAGGTGTCAGCCGTTCGGTGTCCATCGTCAGATGCCGCTTCAGACGTTCTCTGACAGACAGGTGACGGATGCGGCTGAGACACTTATTACGCACACAGACCAAGAGATAACTCTCAGGGTTATCCTGAGGAAGTCGAAAGGAACTGTCTGCGATATGGGCAAAGACATCGCTTACTGTATCGCGCGCCTCTTCCTTATCGTTGAGATAGTTCTCCGCTAACTGCAAGAGTCTGTCGTAGCATCTCTGGAACAGCCGTTCTGTCTCTTCTCTTTCAAGCATTCTTTCGTCAACTCTTTACTTATATAATGCAAAAGGATGCCGTTTTCCTAACTATCACTCGTGAAATAATTATAAAAATAAGGTGGCAAAACTGATTGCCACCTTATTTTATTTTCTTACTCAGGCTTGAACTCGTCTTTGCCTACACCACAGACGGGGCACACCCAGTCATCGGGGATATCCTCAAACGCTGTTCCTGGCTCGATGCCACCATCAGGATCTCCTACTGCGGGGTCATAGACGTAACCGCATACTTCGCAAACGTACTTCATAATTGTGATAGTTTAGTTATTAATAAGGGATGTTATTCTCTCAACAATCCGCTCTGGCGGAATGTTCTGTAGGCAGGCATAGTCACCACGCTGACAGGGCTTGTTGCCATAGATACTGCATGGGCGACATTCGAGATTGATCTGTATGGCATTATCCATCGACTGGTTGAAGCCGAAGAAACCGGCCATGGGATGGGTGGCTCCCCAGACGCTTACCACAGGGGTATTCGTCAGTGAGGCTAAATGCATATTGGCGGAGTCCATCGAGAGCATCACGTCGAGATGACTCATCAGAATCAGTTCCTGATACATGGATTCACAATGCTCACTGGCATTGACACACGACGGATACTGACTGCACCATTGCTGGAAATATTGATCCTCCTGTTCACCTTTTCCGAAGAAGAAAATACGAGCCTTCGGATATTTCTGAATCAGTTGCGCAATAACCTGCTCCATCAGTCGGGGAGGATAGATCTTTCCCTGGTGGGCGGCAAAGGGCGCAATACCAATCCATTGTTCGAAACTCTTCTTGGGTCCGAAGATGGCTGGCAGCAGATTCAGGTTGCCCCCTTCTTCTGGGAAGATAGAACGGAACAGGCTCACATCAACAGGATATCCCAGACGTGCAAACACATCGGCATAGTTCTCAAAGGAAGTGGGAAGCTGTTTCTTGGCCTTATTCTTATAAGAGACGAGTTTCCGACGCAGTTTCCGATGCTTGTCGATATGTTCTACACGGTATCTGCCCAAGTTAAAGCGAACCCTGAGATATTCAGAACGGAGCACGTTGTGCAAGTCTGCCACCTTTGTAAACTGCTTGGCTGCCAGTCTGCGATAAAGGGCATTCAGGCCTTTGACACCATGGTATTCCTTTTTCAGGTCTGCCTCCATGAAACTGACATTTGGAGCGAGATCGTCAAAGAGCACACGGGCAAACCCTCTGCTAAGCACGGTTATACGGATATTAGGGTATTGGTGCGCCAATGCCCATACCACAGGTACGGCCATAGCCACATCACCCAAGGCAGAAAACCGAATAACGAGTATATGCTCCTTTCTCATCAGTTACTTTTCGCTCTTATACAGAATCGGATTCGTCGCAGGGTCATTATACATTTTCATCTGGCGATACACTTTCATGTATTTCCTTCCAGCCTCAATGTCCTCCAGAAGTTGGTCAATGGCCAGCGACAGATCTTTCTGTTGTTCCAAGAGGATATCCAACTTTCCCCGACATTTAGCAATATGCTCTGGTGTGGCATCCTGGCGCTCCACCTGTTCCTGCATGTGGTAGATTTTCAGGGCAAGGATACTCAGGCGATCCACAGCCCAGGCAGGACTCTCCGTATTCAGACGGGCATCTGGCAGTACTTTCACCTCATTATATAAATGACGGAAATAAGAGTCGATCTCTTCCACCAGATCTGTACGGTCCTGATTGCTCTGGTCAATGCGCCGTTTCAGTGACAATGCATCAACAGGATTAATGTGAGGATCACGGATGATATCCTCATAATGCCACTGGACGGTATCGATCCAGCATTTAAGATAGAGACTGTGCTCTATGCTGTTTTTGGTATACGGATTTTTGATCTGGGTATTGACATCATCAGTGAGATGGTAGTCGTTAATAGCCCGCTTGAAAATCTGATTAGCTTGTTCTGTAAATGTCATGGTTCTTGTTTTATTCCGCAAAACTACTGAAAGTTTTTCAAATAGCCAACTAAATCTTCATAAAATCATCAAATTTTGCTAAATTATTATTGGTAACGCACACAAAAACACCGTTTTTTTGCACAATTGCACCCTGTTTGTGCAAAAGAGAGTAAGTTTTTCTTAAAAAAGTTTGCGTAAGTGAAAGAAATTGTGTTACTTTGCACCCGATTTCAGCGAAAGGCTGGAAAATTTCAAGATAGCAAAGTCATTATTAACATTTTAAAGTATTACAATTATGTCAGAAATTGAAAGCAAAGTAAAGGCAATTATCGTTGACAAACTCGGTGTTGATGAATCAGAAGTTAAGGCAGAGGCCAGCTTCACAAATGATCTGGGTGCAGATTCACTGGATACCGTTGAGCTGATCATGGAGTTTGAGAAGGAGTTTGGTATCTCTATTCCCGATGATAAGGCTGAGAAGATCGGTACCGTTGGCGACGCCATCGCTTACATCGAGGAGAACGCAAAAT
>Ga0265301_10004790_pt1 | contig 13549 bp, 14 predicted proteins | sample AusTroGonzalo_MG_2_FD_193488 | JGI IMG/M metagenome (GOLD analysis project Ga0265301, IMG submission 193488) | Bovine rumen microbial communities from tropical cattle in Woodstock, Queensland, Australia - Gonzalo_04 | ecosystem: Host-associated > Mammals > Digestive system > Stomach > Rumen ...
AGTTACATCACCGCCGTTTTGAACTCTTCCACGTCTTGTTTTTGAACTTGGAAAACTCGAATCAAAACAACCTCCAATTTTACATTTGATCGAACCTTCTTTTGTTGCCTGTTTAATTTCAATACACATATTATCTTTATGTGCCGAAAGACCTTTGTAATATCTAGCACAGTCTGTGCTAGCAGTTTCCGTTCCAACATCGCAAACCTTTGCTTTGTTTATATCGTGTATCAGTTTACCTTCTGGCATTTTATCCAGTTTACAAGGTATTAAATCTACTTCGCCATTCATCAAAACTTGTTCCCCTTCTTTCAAGTTAGTTTCATCTAGTAATAGAGGAAGATGCCCCCCCCACAACCTGTAGTTATCGTTGCACATAGTCCATTCATTCCGTACACTGAATAAGCATACCCTTGAATATTACGACCATTTAAGCAACCGTAAAAAATTATTCCTTCATTTTCCTTTTTCATATTCATCCACTATCATAATTGGTTCTTTATAATCTCTTGCATTACAACAAGGACTTATACCACTTGTTTTATATACACTTCCAGAATATCCTTGTGGAGCACTCCTTCTATAATTTCCAACATATTCTATAACTCCATTTCCTTCTTGTGCGTGATTACAGATACCGTGATTGTTATACAGGGCTGTAATACAATTCGCCACCTGCCTTTCTTTTGGGTTCTTTACACATAAATCTATCCCTGCTATTCGTTTATCTTGTTTCTTCGATAACTCCACTTCCGTCTGCTTGTAAGTTGCTGATTCCTGCATCATATCTTGCCTTGATGCAGTTTGCAACTTTAATTGCTCTTGGTGACTTGACACACAAATCAACGGTGAATACTCTGTTCTGTTCTGTTCTGTTCTGTTCTGTTCTGTTCTGTTCTGTTCTGCTAATACTCCGCTTTCTATCAGTTGTTCTATCAATCTGTCTGCTTTTTCTGAATTGATATAATATTTTTCATCAACCTTTTCTTCCAGATAATCCTTCATAACAGTTTTAAGTTCTATTGGTTTTGGAAACTCAAAATCTATAAAATCGTCTGATAATATAGACACCATAAAGCAACGTTCTCGATTTTGTGGTATTCCAAAATCTTTTGCGTTCAAATCATCATAAAAATTATAATACCCTTTAGAACGTAAAAAGTTGCACCAGTTATCAAAGTCTATTTTATTCTGCTCTCCGTGAACTTGTGGTACATTTTCCATAAGCATTATATCTGGTAACTGTTCTTTTGGTAGTTCCTTTAAGATTCTTTCTACTTCCCATAAAAGACCACTTCTTGTACCCTTGCCACTTTCCCAATCTTCTTTTGACATTCCTTTCATTTGTCCTGCCACTGATAAATCGGTACAGGGAAACGAGTAAGTAAGTAAGTATATGTAGTTTTCTCAACTATTCCCAAATCAGCACCGTGTACATTCCTAATATCTGTTGTTGTAAAATTACTATGATATATTGCGTTATAACTGTTTACAGCATACTTATCAAACTCTACTAAACGATAATGTTCAAAGTCTGCTCCCAAATCTCTTAATGCCATAGCCTGTGAACCAATTCCACCAAATAATTCAATCAGTCTGATTTTCTTAGTTATCTTGAACTTAGGAAAATCAAAGAGTAAACCTTGTTCCATTCTGTCAAATCTCCCATATCTGAATTATTAGTTAAAATAAAAAAGGGCAAGGTTTTTACACCTCGCCCAAGATATGAGAGCAAAACCACAACCGGGAAGGAAGTAGGTTTTATTCCTTTTTAATCTTGCTTGCAATAAATGCAACAAGAGTAGCGATAGCGGCAACAATACCCGCAACAAGTTCTACACCCTTGCTGATATCTGCAACGCTTGCACCGCCTAAAATCAGTACAACTGAAACAACTGCCAGAAGTACCCAAGCAACAACCTTTACGATTGTGTTGTTAAAGAATGCTTTAATTTTATCCATAAGTTTTACTCCTTATGTTATTAGTTAGAGAGTAATGTCATGTGTACTGTCTCTGTAGTAGTCGTGAGAGTCGTATACAATCTTCTCACCCTCTGCATAAGGTACATACTTCAAGTCACTGAATGAAGCTGCAGCAAGAGTAGCCTTAGCCGCTGCCGCTGTTACTTCTGTTCCAAGTGTTACACCGTCAGTAGTAAGAGCAGAAACAAGATAGTATTTAATACTTTCACCTTCTCCGGTGTAAGTATACCACTTGCCCTCTGTGAGTCCTTCATCCTCACCTGTAGCAATATAAACCTTTGCAACAGTTACAGCAGTTCCGGCGGTTCCAGCCGGAGCAGAGCCGCTTGTCATATCTGCATTGTAGAAAGCAGCACCAATTTTCCAGATATTGTTTGTATGAGCGGCAACGTAGTCACCTGTAGTAGCCTTAGCCAGAGGACTACCGCTGTAGGTTGTAACATTGTCTACGCTTTCTCTAAAAAGTTCTTTAGAATAAATGTATGAACTAGAATACTTCCACGCATACAAGCCAAATCCGGCAGAGTTTAAAGGTACACTTTGTCCGTTCAATTCCAAGTAAGTGATTTCTCCCTTACCATTCTTTTTAAGTTTTGTAATGTTATAGTTAGCGTCAAAAAATCCACCCATAATATTTTTCTCCTTTAATAAAAAAAGGTAGGTAAGTTTTCCACCTACCTACCTTTCTATTGGTTTTAGAATGTTACTCTACAGATTAAGCACAAGCAAAGTCTGTAGAACCGTAGAACTCACCAACACCACATACAGAAGGGTTTGTAACAACGAATGAGCCGAAGAGGTTCAATGTAACCATTGTTGCAGGGCCGTCTACTGTGTCAGAACCACCGCTGATTGTGAAGAGGTCATCAACAAGAAGCTGGAGAGGGTCGTTAGCCTTGTCATCAGCATCCATTGTCATAGGATCCTGTTTGCCAGGGTTATTTCCTTCTACAGTGTCGTTTACTACCTTGTCAGCGTTTGTATATCCCCAGAACTCTACAGCGTCACTAGAGAGTACATAAAAGCGGCCTTTTGGGCAGTAAGGGTCATCAATACAGTTTTCAATGTAGTTTGTTGAAAAAGCTGCTGTAATGTCAGAGAAGCCAACATTTGCAGTTTTCTTTTCTCTTGTTGAAGTTGCTGTAAAGTATGTATTTGTTGTTTCAAGTTCTGCTGAGAATGCGAGGAAGTCATCGTCATTCATAACGATCATATCACACAAAGAACCCTGTCTGCGAAGAGCCTTGATAAGTTTAGTTACACAAGACTTCTTTGCTTCGCTTGCGCCTGTTCCGTTGTAGAATGCACCAGCGAGGCGGTCAGGGTTTACAGAGCGATATACACCGAAGAAGAGGTCATCAATGAAGCCAGCCCAAGACTCACCAGTTCTCTTCTTGTAAACTGGGAGCCATCCGTCAAGACCTACTGGAAGAAGTGGAGAGTTACCACTCATAGAACCGGCAAGACAAACAATGTAAGCCTGTGTAGCGTCTGTATTTCCAGAAGGTGTAACTGTTACAGTAGTACCATTGATAGCATTTACTGTAAGTGTATTCTGTGCAGAAGTTTCAGCAGTTTCACGAGTTGCCTTTACAACAAGTTTACTTCCTACATCAATTTTCATAATTGCATCTTCTGGAAGTGTAATTGTTGTAGGTGTTGAAGCTGTGAACTCCCATCCGCCTGTAGGTACAGCACAGATTTCACCATATCCGGCACCATAGAGAGCAGCAGCCAAAGTCTTACGGAAAGACTCAGATGCAGCAAACATCTTAGCACCACCAACGCGCATATAAGCACCGGCATTTGAGCGAGAAGCAGCTACTTCTTTTGCGTTCATTGTGTAAACGCTGAAAAGCTGTCCTGGTGTTACGCAGAACTCTGCTGTCTGTGCTACAGTAGCAGCCTGTGTCTTAGCGGCTGTAAAGTCACCACCAGCGGCACCACCGCGAGAATACATAGCAGCAAAGCGCTGTTCCTTACCCTCTACACGTTCCTTGTTAATTTTCTTCAAGAGTGGAGAGTTTCTGAAAAGAAGGTTCTGAATACCTTCTTTTTTGTAATAAACCTTGAGCATAGCAAGGATTGAAGCATTAGCAGAAATTGCCATAATAATTGTCTCCTTTTATTTTATGAATTGAGCTTTTCGAGCTCTTCTTCAAATTTCTTTACTTCCTCAGGGTCGTCTTCGATTTCTTCTTCATCAAAATCAAGTTCGCCCTGTCCGTCTGTAGGTTCAGTAATTTCTTCTTTTTCTTCTTCACCGTCTTTTGTTTCGGTTTCAGTTTCAGAAGCAACAACTTCACCGTCTGCCTTAATTTCAGTATCTCCGTTTTCATCCTGGGTAATTTCAACCTTTGTATCAGGTTCAATTCCGAGACTTTCTTTGATACTGTCAATCTGTTCTTCAACAGTTTCAATCAAGCCATCAACAAATACGTCTTCTTCTGGTCTAGGCTCTGGTATCTTTTCGTATTCGTCAAAAGCTGTACGAGCCATTGAGAAGTCAGGGTTGCCCTCTGCAGCACCTAAAACCTTGTCATAAGCGCCGAGCTTTTCCCCATACTTTTCGTTAAACTCACCAAAGCGGCGCTCTTTGTCGTCAGCTTCAAGCGCAAGGCGAGCCGGTTCAAGTATTTCATCAAACAGAATTGATTCTAACTTGTTCATGCGTTCTTCAAGCGCCTTATTCTGATTTACAAGCTCGTCACATCGAGAGAGTAAAACGTCAATAGCTTCTTTGTAACTGTTCAAGATTTCATAAATGTTTTCTTCATTCATTTTCTTTGAACTCCTTCTCTATTAGTAATTTCATATAAAACTATTAAAGAGTAGTTTTATCATAAAACTATTAGACTAAAATAAAATGACTACCGAGTGATAGTCATTTATTGATTTACATAGCGGGTTGTGCGTTCCATTGTCCGGCAGCTGCGTTTCCGTCTGGTGTGCCGATTTCCATATCAGCACCCGCGGTCATGTCACCCATAGGAGCATTATTTACAGGTGTCATACTTGCTTCTTGAGTAAGAATGTTTGTCATAGAAGGTGGTAAGCCTTCTTCTGTTTCTCCGCCGTCAAGTGCTGTTTCTTTCTGTTCGAGAACCTGGTCTGCTTGCCAGTCTGCTTCTTTGCTTTCTACCGCTTCATAGAGTTTTGTTAATTTTTCAATATCCTTTTTATTATCGTTTTCAGCACTTGCAGCAGCTTTCAAAGATAACTGAGTATTAATGATTTCTTCTTTAAGCATTAAGAAAGGTATATAATCAGGTACATCAAAAATATCTTTTTCAATACAGTCATTAATACAAGTCAAAACTGCATTGATAGCATTGTTTGATAAACTGTAACCACTCTGAATGTCCGGCAACTCCATAAACTGAGCAATTCTTGTCTGTGGAATAATGCCAGTCTGAGCAAGCATCTGTAACTGTTGAAGTTTTGTTGAAGGGTCTTTAGAAAGGCTGTCAGCTGCAGAAAATTGAACTACCATTTTGTTACTTTCTTCTACAATGTCTTTCCACTTGATAGAAAGGCGCTGATTATCTTCCGGGAGTATTGTATCTTCTTCTGGGAATACCTCGATACAAGTTTTTGCAATATCAACATACGCCCTAATAACCTGGTTAAGTTGCGTTTCAAATCGGTCACTTTCAATATTCTCCATTGTGCTTAATGCTACACCAGAATTAAGGCCGGTAGGTTTTGTACTCATAGCAGATAACTGAGAAATACCTACAAGTTCGTAAGCACTTTGTTTAAGTTCTTCAACAAGCTGCATATACTGACTATCAATAAATGCTGGTGTTGCTACTGTTACAGGGGAGCCGGTCATATTAGGTGTTGCGTTGTATTCAAGTATCTGTCCGACTCTGTTGTTTAATTGACTTGTTTTTACACTTGATCCTTTAGGCACACAGAAAGTAAGAGCCGGGTTTAATTGTGATGCATCCTTAATCTTCATCATCAAGTTGTCAATTTCAAGCTGAATAGAATTAAGCATATCAACAATAGACTGTGAAGTATCTCCCACAATAGGTGAGCAATAATGCAAGAATACAAAAGGCACTTTAGAAGGTTTATAAACTTCTGTATTTACCACAACACCGTCAATAAGTTCTGCCTTAATGTGATTGTATGTATCGTAATAAACACCGTAATTGCAATAATCGTTATGTTCAATCAAGGCTTTTTTTACCAGCGTTTCATTTAGTAAAGTAGTAGGATAGTCTTTGCGTTCGTAATAAACGCGGGTGATTTTTCCGTAAGTAACTTCTGCCGGTCTTAAATAAACTTGCCAGGGTAGAGCCTTTGATATTTCTTTTGTTATCGGGTCAATGTAGATAACACCTTTTTCAAAAATTGCCGAGTCTCTGAACGCTTCACTAACTTTCTTGTTTACGTTTTGTAAATCATAATACAAGTCAAAAAACGCCTGAGCCTGTTTTACTGTCTGAATGTCCTTGAAAGTTCCATTCTGCGTATTAAAGAACGGTCTAACTTTTGACTGTGCGATTTTAGAGGTAAGTGTATCAATACAACTTTTAATAATGTTAATCTGTGGTGTCTGTGTTGTATCTTCTTCAACTTCTGCCGGTTGTTCATAGTATCCAACTACAGAAGGGTCGCGGATGTTTTCAAGATCTGCAAAAGGTGTGTAGTTGTAGCGTCTGTAGTTTCTGTAATATTTACCGCGTTTTTTACCACCAAAAACTTTTAAAGAACTTACAGCATTTGTTATATCTTTATTTGTAACTTTTCTCATTGTGCATTTGCTCCCCAACCGTTAGATTTTGAAGGCTGCGGCATCTGTCCGCTAGGGTTGTTAGTAGGTAAACTCAAAGCACCGTTTACAGTCGCTTGCATAGACATTCCAGTCTTTACTTTCTGTTTCTGTTTCTGTCTCATGCGCTCTAAGTCAAGATTAAGATTAATATTCATGCTAAAAACCTCTTTGCTTATTAGTTGAAAAGGGTTTATAATTATTTTGCTAATAAGTACGAGGTGTTAGTTTATGAAAAGAATTATATTTTTAGTTTGTCTATTACTTGCCTGTAATTTGCTTTTTTCAGAAGAGTTAAAAGGTCAGATAATGAACTTTAATGAAAAAGCGAATGAAGAAATAATTGTAATAAATACAACTTTTAGCCGAGATGCTTTTAAAATCTATGTACATACAAAAAAAGGTAAAACCTTTCATTTTAACGGTTTTTATGCAGATTACACTTCTACAGAAGAAGGCTGGCAATATGTAACCAAAACACCGTTATTAAGTTTAGGTCAAACATGGAAGTCATCTAGTGATTATGAGATTTTGGAATTGTCAGATTATATCTGTATAGAAAGCAAATCTGGGGATAAATATAATTACGAGTTTAAAACAAAGCATGATAAATTATATATAACTGTCTTACCGTTTGAAGGTGATGACTGGTAATATAAAAAAAGGCGGTATTTTCTACCGCCTTTTTGTTTATTTATTGCCATAATATTGTTTTATTTTTTCTATAACATTTTTGGCTGTATCACTATCAAGTACATCTGTACCAAGTTTAACACCCATAGCAGCTAACAAGTCTTGACTATTAAAATTTTTGTCAGATACAAGAGCGCCCATTAAGAAGTTAGTAACATCGTCTCTATTAAAATCTTTTATCTTATCTCCAATTTCTGAAATAACTTTAATAGCATAGACTTTCTGTTTTTCGTTCATCATATTGAAAGCACTCTGCATATTTGCATTTGCAGCAATTTTATTTAAAGCATTCTTGACATCTTGAGCTTCTATACCTTGTTTTGTAGCAAGTGCAGCGGCGGCATCTGTATCTTGTTTGTATTTATTCCATCTGTTAGTAATACCTTGCTCAAGATTAGAGTTTTGTAATTTTTCATAATCGCTTGTTGTATCTGCAAACATTGGACTTTTCCCAGCATTAGCCATAGCAAGATTAGAAAGAGTTTTAAGTTTACTCTGTAAACCATTAATCATAAAATGAGCAAGTCTTAACTTTGCATCACTAGATTTCGGGTCACCAAATTCGCCATTAAAATAACGTTTAGCAGCGAATGTAGGTATTTGCTCTAAGTAATGATCATCAATATTTTTAAAAGTCTTTTGAGACTGCTCTATTGTTTTGTTTATATCATTCCAGCCTTCTAATTCTGATTTTCGCGCTTTTTCCATTTCGTTATTTTTCTGATAATCAGAAATTTCAGCCTGATTATTCAAAAAGTTTTTATCATAATTAGAAACACTACCAGTATTATTATCACTGGAGTTTTTATTTTCTTTTTTGATCTCTTCTTCTCCGATAAAATCACTTTCAACTCCATTTCCAAGCTGAAAGTTTTTGTTTGCCATAGAGCCGTCAGCGTTTAAGTCTTTAGCCTTTACCGCGTTAGGATTTAATAAATCTTCGTTACGGCCTGTAACATTTCCCATAACTCTATCAACAACACCAACCGAAGGGTTAGCAATTTGAGAACGTCTAGCAGCGTTCTGAACATCAGCTCTATCAAGCATCCACTGTCGAGTTGCCTCTTCTTTTTTTGCCTTTTCTTCTTGTTTTCGTTTTTTCTTTTCTTCCTTTGTCTCTTCTACTGGCATTTTTGCATCGGTTGTATTTCTATCATTCAACCAGCCTTTTTCTTTTGCCATATTCAAAGCAACCTGATACTGTGGGTTAGAAGTTCCCTCTGATAATATTTTTTCAGTTTCTGTTCTATCCATTTTTTATACCACCTTTACACCGAGTATTTTTTCAAGTATTTCTATACGTCTACAAAGCTCTGATATAACGGCACTATTTGCCATTGTCAGCTCTTGAGTATTCACTTGTTTAAAACCGCTTGCATCTTCGCTAACAGTAGATGCGGTTAATGGGTTTTTCTCCAGGTCTTGAGCCTTTATACCTAAATGAACGTCATCATCAACTTGATTTTCTCCGTTAGGATGTACTTTTTTTGCTTTATCGTTATAGGTAAACTGAATAGCTTTAATCTTTGAAAAGATTTTAATAATATCCTCGTTATCACCAAAGATATTTTTAAGGCGTTCGTCAGATGTATCTTCCTCTTCGCCTTTATCAACAATATTCGACAAAGCACTCTTTCCCATGTCAGAAACATTCTTAGCATTTGATATTGCTGCATCTGATCCGCTAGTAGTCTGTTCAGTAGGTGTATAACCACCACTAGAACTTTCATTATCAGAATTACCTAACTGATAGTCCTGTCCGTTATTTCCTTCTCCGGCTTTTCCGGCATTGTCTACACCTCTATTTATATTATCAGAGGCTTTTATAATCATATTTGAAATAGCATTAAACATATTTATTCTCCTTTTACAACTACTTTTAAAGACTGCATCTTTGAGGGAGTTCTATATACAACTCTCTTTGAGCATTCTCTATAATGTTTTAATCGTTCATCGGATGACAAATAACCAGTTACTACACCGACATTTCCCCAGCCTCGGTTATATTCGTTTTGTCCTTCTTGCTGTGCGGCGCCTAACATTGTTCCGGCTGTATTTACAGCAGCAGTATTTGAGCCTTGTGCCTGTCCTTGCTGATACTGTTGATTAGCGTTAGCGTTCTGTTGCTGTCCTGTAATATTTCCGCTAGCAAATCCAGTATTATACTGATAAGCATTGTTATACTGGTTCATTAAATTATTCTGATTTCCTTGAGCATTTGCGAGCTGTTGCGCATACTGATTAGAGGCTTGTCCGAGTTGTGTGTTTTGATTTCCCTGAGCATTAGAAAGTTGCTGTCCGTATTGGTTAGCGGCTTGTGCTAACTGTGCGTTCTGATTGTTAGCCGCATTTCCTAACTGTTGAGAGTAGGCATTTCCGAAGGCATTTTGATAAGCATTTGCGTTCTGTTGGCTTCCTAACATGGCAGCCTGTGCCTTATTCATTCCGGCAGCTCTTGCGGCGGTTGTTGCTTGAGACTGTGCTCCAGCGGCTGCGGCTTGCGCTTGCTGTGCGGCATATCTTCTAGCCTGTTCATTTTGAGCCTTGTTTGCTTGTGCGCTATATGATAAGGCTTGTTCATTCTGTGCCTTATTTGCTTGCGCTCCATAGTTCAAAGCCTGTTCGTTTTGTGCCGCTCCAGCTTGTGAGCCATATTTTAGAGCTTGTGCGTTTTGTTCAGCGTTCGCCTGTGCGCCATACTGTGAAGCTAGATTATTTTGTGAACTTGCTAAAGTTTTACCGTAATTAGTTGCATTATTAACAGAGTTCTTTAATTGATTAGCCGCGTTTGTAGTGCCTTGAGAAGTTGCTGTAGAAGTTATCTGTTTACCTTGCTGTACACCTGTTTCATAATTTTTTTTAGTAGACTCTTCGGCTTTTTTCTCGCTTGTTTTTACAGCGTTTTCGTAGCCTTGTGTTCCTGTATTTGCTGCTGCAGCCAAAGCGTAGTTAGTAGCTGCTGCCTGATATTGCTGGTTCTGTGAGCTTGCCATTTTTTTTCACCTCGTTTTATTAGTTATAAACATTACCCATTCTAGGGAATTGGAATGCGTCATTTCCTAAAGTATCTTCAAAAGTCTGTGATACCATTTCAAGTTGAGAAGACAACAAAGTAATATCTGCTCCTTGTTTACATCTAAACGCAATAGCTAAGAGATAAGAAAGCATCTGATAATAAAAAGAGTTAGGGAAGTCTAAGTCTGTATCTTCACAATAAGCACAAACAAAGAACTTGTTATACTTCTTTGCTACATAACCATAGCCGGTGTTTTCGTTTATTCCGACAAAACCAATAGGCGAGCCTATACCTGTCTTAATAAGTTTATTTACAAGCTCTTCCTCTTTGTCTATCTCAAGATATCCGGCTTTATTAATTGCTACATAAAAACATTTTTCTTTGTTGTAAATAATTGCCTTTGCGTTCTGTTCTGTTGTTTCTCCATTGTGATAGATAACATTAGCGCCGTCATCATTTACTAAAGCGTAAAAGTCTGTAAAAGTATCATCACTAGCAAAGTAATAAGCGCCAGTATAAACAACAAACTCTTTAACTGGTCTTGTTGCATAAGTATCTCCATTAAAAATAAGTTCACAGATATTGCCGTCTTGAATAACAAACAAATCTCCGCTTTCTGTAATAAGTGGTACACTATCTGCAAAAGTATATGTCTCGCCGGTTGCAAGATCATAAACAATTAAATCACCTTCATACAAAGTGAATACAAAATCTTTGTTTATCCATATCTTTGACTCATCAAAACTTTCTAAAATGTCAAAAGCATTTTTTATACCGTCAATGTCATAAACACCGATAATATTGTTTTCTTCTTCATCCTGGGTCTTATATACAAAGGTATGAGCATAACAAGCCAAAACCTCAGCACCTTCTGGAAGGTCTAAAACAATTTCGTGATCCATAGGCGGCATAAATAGTTTTTTAGGTTTTATATAATATTCAACAAGAATGTCATTAGGGTTTCCGTAAAAAAACAATTTACCGTTTTTCATTTCATAAGAGAGATGGTGTATTCCGTTGTTATCTGCTCTTCTGTTGATTGTCTGTAAGTTTCCATTGTTCCAAAGATAAACGCCTTTTAATTGCCAGAAGTCAGAAGGTAACTCTAACTCTTTTTCTTTAGTCCTGAATGAAGCAACAAAAGAGTTATCACCCATATTTATTAATTTTTCATAAAGACTAACGAAACTTTCGTTTATGCAGTTTTCAGCTTCATTCCAGGAAATAAAATCAGAGCCTTCTAAATCTGCGAGCTGTTTTGCTCTTTTGAATAAATCACTTGTTTTCATGTTAAACATATATTTTTACTCCTTACCATTCCAAGTTATTAGAAGTTACAGAAGGCGCATTTATAGCACCTTTCGACACCTTATCTACAAGAATTGCATCTACCTGACTTCCTACGCTGAGAGCTGCAATTTTAAAAGGTGAATTGATACTAAATGAAATACCCAGTCCGCGCTGTTCCTTTGGCTGATACCTCAGATAGATTGTATTTGTTTCTTTGTCCCAGTCAGAAGCCTTAATTCTGAATACAGTTTTTTCTGTCTTGCGGCCTTCAAGAGAAAATGTAGTAGCAGATACTTCAAGGTTGCCTTGTTCATGCTCTTCGCTGAATATACGCATATACAAACAGTCGTTGATAGTTACTGTTTGATTGTTCATGCCATAGAAACAAGTCTCTAATTTTATATTGTGTTTTAAATAAGTGTCGTCTGTATCTTCTTTGTAATAACGTACATAACGATAGTTTCCGAGATTATCAGTAAGCACAATTCCGTTATCAAGTAAAAACAAATCTTCTGCTTCCGGCATTTCTATTTGATAAATACCAAAGAGAGATGAAACAATAACACCAATATTTGTAAGTAAGAAAATACTTTGAGTAGCCGGGTTGTACTTATAACCTTTTACTACATCAATTTTATCAATAAATTGTTTTGCAGAAAGAATGTTAGCACCTGTAAACGAATAAAGGCATCTGTTTGTTTTAGAGTAGAACAGAACCTCATAAGGTGTGTTACCGCAGAATTGCAAGCCTTCAACTGAGACTACGCTCGTTTGACTTGCAACAACTCCGTTATAAAACTGAATTGAAAAAATTTGATTATTGATTATTCCGTAGTATTGTCCTTGCAAAATAAATACATTTTCCAAGCTTTCTATGAGTGTACCAAGATAGAAAGACATAATAGGCTGATTATTATATTTAGAAAGTTGATAAGCATTATCACCCTCTTTTACAAAAATATCATTTCCAAAACTAGAAATAAACTTTGCAAATAATGAAGGTGAGTAAGCCACATTTCCGTTTGTATCTGTCGGAAAAGGTAACTGTAATAAATTTTGATTTATAAAAGATTTATAGTTTCCATTTCTTGTATAATAAGTCAATAATAAACTTATTGTATATTTTATATTTGCTTCATCACTACCTCTAAAAAAATCAACAAATATTTCATTTTCAAGATTATCAGACCAGAAAAAAGCGTTTGCACCGTAACTAGATGGTATTAAACTTGTAACCGGTATAGGATTTAATAAAATTGAAGTGTTATTTTCAGGATCAAACTCATGTATACAAGAAGCAATATAATAATGGTTTTCATCTCCAGCAGCATTTTCTACACTATTAGAAGGAATAGCTCTATTATTCCATGCCGGAGCAAATAACTTTAATTTCTGTTTATCTAAGTTAAAACTATTTTTATAATAATTTACATTAGAAACAATTTGATTATTACATAACTTTAATTTTGGTGTGTCTTCTTTTATTTTATACCATTTCCCAGAATTTATATTTTTATAAATAACGAAAAACTCTTGACTAGCCTCTCTAGGAAAATAAATATGATTATCATCAACGCTGTTCCACTCTGTAGCAAGAATTATTCCACCTGGTAAAGAAATACCAGATATTAAACCGTTATTTGTTAGAATACAGCCATTTACTAAAGCACCCAGATTTACAACGACTTTTTCTGTAACACCCGGAGTAAGAGGACTATCATTGTTAACATCTCCGATACTAACATTTCTTATAAAGTAACTATCAGTAACTTCTGTACACCCCT
>Ga0265301_10004792_pt1 | contig 13544 bp, 13 predicted proteins | sample AusTroGonzalo_MG_2_FD_193488 | JGI IMG/M metagenome (GOLD analysis project Ga0265301, IMG submission 193488) | Bovine rumen microbial communities from tropical cattle in Woodstock, Queensland, Australia - Gonzalo_04 | ecosystem: Host-associated > Mammals > Digestive system > Stomach > Rumen ...
GGGCGATATTATAATCGACCAGAACAACAACTATGGCGAAGTGACCACTATTTCCGGTTCGTCTATCACCGTGACGGCCATTTCACACCTTGCAACGGCGATTGACTCCTACGATGCGTTTGACCGCGATTTCAGGCAAAACTTCCCGGCCATAAAGACCGGCGACCCACTCACCGCTATGTTCAACCTTGGTGGCGTCATATATTTCCTCACCAGGCGCAACAAATACTATATGTATTCACAAACTGCCGATGTGTGGACGCAACAAGCGTCCAGCGCGCAGCACGGCACGTTCAGCCAAGAATCGGTCGTCTGCGACCTAAACTACGCATATTACGCCAACGATGACGGCATCTACGTGTTTGATGGCTCGTCTGAGGCAAGTATCACGCAAAACACCATCCAAGGCACGTATGACGCAATCCAGGGCAAAGATTCAATCACGCTCGAATTATACGGCAACCGGTTGTATGTATTTTATTCCAGCACCGGCAACGGCATGAATGACTCATGCCTAGTATATAACGTCAACCTGAGGCTTTGGGAATCATTCGACACCGGACTACCAATCTCCGCTACAATAGGCCGCCAAACTACTTCAAACCGCTTTATTTGCGGCTCTAGCAAGTTTGGGCAACTATATAGCTTCGAGACGTCTACAAACGAATATGCGGACTTAGGCGCGCCAATCGACTTCGACCTTGAGACCGCGTATATTCACTTCGGTTCACCAAGCCAACTCCACCGCATCACCAAATGGCGTCCAGAGTTCGCTAAAGTGGCCGGCAATTATACGGTAAAGTGTGGGTACGCCCTAGACTTTACGGATGATGTCAAGTACGCATTCTCAATCAACTTGCAGAACAACACGCCGGTAAACGAATCGTATGTATGGGACAACCCGCCAAGCTACGGCAACATAGTCACCCCGACCAAACTCAGCACCATCCCGCAAGTAAACGGCCAATTCTACCGATGCCAAATAAGATACCAGAACCACGCAGCATTTGAACCAATCAACTTCAAGAGCAACACGATGTCTGTTGAGACGCAAAGATTAAGATAGGAGGAACATGGCACTCAACTACCAGTCAATATCAAGCAAATCGGACCTACCATCCGCATTGAAGCAAATTGACGCCAATTTCCGGCAAATCGCGGCCGAGAACCAGACCAAAACCATCGCACAAAATGGCGGTGCTGCGCTTCAAGAGGGCAAGCTAAAAAATGGCACGTATGGCATCGTCCTAAGTGATCCAAACAACACCCCACGCATCCTCATCGGGTTTCATAAGAATGGCCAACCAATCATCGCAGTGACTAAAGCGCGCAACGTCTTTGACGCATTGGGGGAGTGATGGCAAAGGTTGACCCACGCGATTTCCTGCTAAATACCGACTATGAGATGGACAAGATTGTCTATTTCCAAGAGGGGAGCTTGAATGTTGGCGAGTACGATATAGACACGCCGCACAACTTACCGTTCACACCGTTGATATTCGGCGTCTGCGCGTTCAATGAGGACTTCAGCGATGCGCGCAGCGTGCCTTATGAATATCTAACGCAACAGACGTCAATCACGTTTACAGCGAGCGCAAATGATACAAACGTCCGCGTGTCTTACACCAACGATGCAGGCACACCGGACAAGATATACTACCGGATTTATGGCTTTGAACCGTCTGATTCGCGCGCCAAAGTGGGCGCAACGAGCAAATACGGCAAGGAGTTCATCCTAAACACGGATTACAACTACTGCAAATTATACCAAAAAGGCGTGGTGGATGGCCAAACTGCAACCTCAATTGCGCACAATTTCGGCTATATACCGCAAGTATTGGTTTGGGCCGAATCAAGCAGCGGATGGGTTGACCCGTTGGAGCGTTCAGATTGGGGCGAGATATATGGCGATGAAAGCACGAGTGGCGTGACGGTGACAACCACCGAGGTGCAGTTCAATGCAAGCCTCTACAATTATGACAAATTACATTATAGGATTTATTACGATGAAGCATGAACAACGGGAGAACGCATGAAGCCTAGTGATTTTATACTAAATAGCGATTACCTGAGCATAGCGCAGACCGGACGCCAAACAATCACGGCCAGCATCGCCGCCGGCACTCTAACGCCTGGAAGTTATACCGAGCAGAATCTTGATTTTACGGTGCGAGCCTTAGCGGGTGCAGTAGACCGGATCATGATAAAAAAAGACTCCGGCGAGTTCCAAGTTGGTGCGTACCAAAGGTTAGAGATATATACAAGCGACACACCATATACCAGAATCGTGGGATTTGTGTCCGTTTTTCGCACGTCTGCAACAAATATGCGGTTGCAGTTGGTGCTAGAGAACGTGACGCCGAACACCGTGACGTACCCGGCCATGACGTTCACCGTGCAAGTGACCAGTTTCCGGCCGCCTAACGTGTTCTAGTTTTCCACAGGCCTTGACTTGCATCGGTATTCTAGTTATTATACGAATATAAGCAAGGAAAGATTATGAAAACTATACTAGAGATGCTCGCAATTGTTGCATTGGTTGCAATTGTTTTTGGCGTGTCAATGCACGATGCCTTTTGGGGAATAATCATATTTATTGTAGGGATTATAGTCTTTGTTATCGCCATGTTGTTTTTAGGCTACGGCCTGATTGTAGCTAGTGAGAAAATAAAACGCCGGATGCACCCAACCGAGGAGGAAAAAGCCAAGCGCAAGAAAGCGCGTTTGTCTGAAATCGAAGGCGCACTCCTTTTGATTTGGCTCTTTTCGCCATGGGCGTTTGTTATTATTTTTAGCACGGTTTTCAAAGAGTTTACCGAAAAACACGATTGGGTCCTATTGTTCGCATTTGCGCCGTATATAATCCCAATTGGTGCGTACATAATAATCCGAATAATATCAAAAGTCAAATCCCATCGTAGGCCAAAAGAAAGAGCAGAGGGGGAATAAATCCCCCAGTCTTACTCAGAATAGGTTTTTTGATAGTCCGAAATTATACCGCGAATCTGCGCAAGTTTGCTCCTGCGTACCGCTTCATTATCACGTGGTTGCGGTATATAGGCCATGCCGATATTCTTTGCTTCCTGCGCGTTTACAGTAGCACCCGATAGCATATACCCAATTTGTAGTGCCAAGGCCTCAGCCTTTGATGCGTATTCGTTCCCGCCCAAGTTTGCAATCGCTCCAATAACCGGTATGTCGGACACGTCATAAGCGAAGTTATGCTCTGCCGTTTCAAAGTCGTTCAAGGCGCGTTCTGCGGCGTTTGCCTGGCGTTGCTTGTCAGTAAGTTTGACCTGCGATGTGCTTTCCGCGTTCTTTTCCTGCTCTGCCACGGCGTTTTGGTACATTTCATATAGCGTGCCGAACGCCGCCGCATCGTTGGCCTCCATGGCCAAATTGAGGGCCCTTTCGAGTATGTTTGTATAGTAGTTGCCACTCGTCATGCTTGCCATGGTTCCGTTGGCGTTTGTGGCCGTTCCAGAGCCATTTACGCTATTATATAGAGCCGTGGATGGCGTGCTGGCAGTGTTGTCAATCGCGACTGGTTCAATAGCTCTTGCTGCTTCTTGTAAGTAGCCTTCCGCCGCCTTGTCGCCTTGGATTTCGCCCTCAGTACGCCCGATGGCGTTGTATAGCTGTGTTGCCGGGTTGGATGTGGTGGCCTGAGTCGTTGGCGTTTCAACCGTGCTGGTTGGCGTTGGTGTCTCAACCTTTGCCGGAGCACCGGTGTCAATTCGGTCTGCCAAATCATTCACTGCGCCACCGGCCTTTGCGAGCGCTGCGTTTACTGGTCGTTGCAATAGAGTATTACCAAATCGCTTTAAGCTACCACCGAAGCTCCGTCCCATTTGGACCGCAGCACCATTTTCGGCGCGTGCCGTAAGCTCGTTAATCTTAGAAATATCTACAAAGTCCTTCTTGAAGCTCCTGAACGCCTTGACCGTCCTTGGCTCTGCGTTAAGCGCATCGGCGAGCTTGGTGTAAGCCTTCGCTACGTCTTTGTTGCCATTGTTTGCGGCTTGTTGCGCACGGCCACGCATTTCAGAGATTGTCGCATCAAACATGGCTTCCACATTCTCCTTTGGAATTGCTTTGTAGGATGCGTCCTCTAAGCGGTTCGCAACTTCAGTGTAGATTTTCGCCTTTGCCTTGTCTAGTGCCGGTGGATCAACCACGCCCTTGCCACGTAAGTCTGATGCGTTTGCCTTCATCCTATTCGCAATCGAGAGTATATCGCTGTCGTAGTTCGAAATGTCTTGTTTCAAGTTTGAGATGAATCTTTGCCTTGCTGTTTGGCTGCCGAACATATTGGTGTCCGCATATTTATCGACAATTGCATCGACATCGCGCGTAATATCACCGGTGTCAATTGTGTATGGCTTGCCGGTCTCGGATGCAGTAAGGGCCCTTCTCTGTACGTTGTCCATCAACGAGTCTGCGCCGCCGGTGAGTTCTTTGGCCAACGCAGCCTGCGTTTCAAGGTTGACAATTCCGGTCTTTTTGCGCACATTTTCAATCACTTTGCCAGTTGATTGGATGCCCAAGTCTTTTTCTGCTGCGCGGGTGACGTTTGTTTGCGCTCCCTCTAGTGTATTGCCGAATCGCTCCAAACTGTCCGCAAGCATACCACGGCGTGTTCTATTGCCAAGCGCGCTCTCGCCATACATCAAATCGGTATTTTCGATTGGTCTAGCTTCAGTTTCGCCACCTAACGCACGATATACTTCCGTCTCTAGTGTCGGCTGGCTCGCAGTTCTGACCACATTTGTCGCCGGTGTGGTAGCGGTTTCGGCCTCCGCAACAGTCGTGCCATCATTTATCGCCATGTTCTTAATGTCGCGCGGCATCGCCAAGTTCTTGACCAATACATTTTGTCTACCGCTGTTTGTTGAGTCTATATTGACTTTACGGCCACCACCAAACAAGTTATTCGCCAATTCGGTTGTGATTCTTTGTTCAAACTCTGGGCCACCTAAGGCAAGCGCATCGTTGAAGTTTTTGCCGGTGAATACCTCGTTTGCGTTCTCGCCCTGTGCAAGTTTTTCATATTTTTCATACAACTCAGAGATTGTGGATGTATCGTCTTTGAATAGGTCTCTCAGTATTTCATCGTTGCTACCACGCACGTGCGCTTCTGCGGCGTCTTTCGGGTTAGACAAGTGTTGGTTCATATAATCCGGCACGTCTTTATACGACACATAATCGTTGCCCTTGACTTTGCCAAGTGTGTCCTCGTAGTATTGCTCACGATTCAATACAGGTAAGTCGCTCTTTGATTTGACGTCTATGGATTCATACGGCAAGTTTTTGATGTTTGCAATTTCGCGCACATTTTTCACTAATTCGTCATAGTTTCGCTTCGACAATGCGGATTTGATGGTCTGCAAGTCTAGTCCATCGTTTACCATATCGCCAACGGTCTTATACTGGCCATCGCTAAGCTCTGCGAGCGATTTTTGGGCCGGTGTGTCTACAACTCGGCCTTCTTTTGCGCTAATAATTCCATCGCCATTTACATCTTTGGCCAAAGCGTTTCTTTCTACCGTCCTGACCAATTCAGTTTCTGGATCATAAACTTCTGTATTTTGCGCCATACTTGGTGTACTATTTTCTAGTAATCCATCTGCGGCAAGAGCTTCTCTGGTCCTACCAGTTGCCAAACCAACTCTTTCGTAGTCGTACTCACTCGGATGCATCAAGTGTATGAGCGCTCTTTCGCCTGCATCATTCACTATTCCAACATAATCATCAGTTGGCGCAGCATTTTCATTTGCCATCACTTTATAGCCAACCGGTATACCTTCGCCATCCGTGTAAAACACTTTTGCGCCATTCCATTCGCCATCGCCACTGTATGTGCCGACCGCACCGTTGATTGTGTCTAAAGTTCTTATTCCATCAGTGACAGTAAAGTTTTGTGGAGTTGGGTATACACCACCCTCAAGCTCAAAATCGCCGTTCACGTCCTTGATGCTAAGGCCAACGCCACGCTCTTTGATATTGTCTATGAGTCGATTCCCCCACGTATCTTGCGCCCTGGTATTGGCCCAACGTTCCCTGAAGTTATCGCCACTGTTCTGCCAATTCTCATTCGCTTGATTCAATTGGCGCATCGTAGTGCCAACGCCCGGTGTACGGCTTAGTACGGTATTTGCGCCGGCCATAGTTCCACCGGCAACCGCGCCCTGTTGTGCGCCTTGAGTTGCGCCCTGAAGTGCGCTGCTCAATATGTCTTGGTTATTCAAAGCCGCAGACAAACCTGCGCCAGTTGCGCCACCAATAGCACCGGATGCGGCACCACGCACGGCACCACGCCCTGTATTGCCTAAGAATTGGCCAATCAGTGTCTTTTCCCTTGGTGTGAAGTCTACCGCCTTGTTTATGGCTCTTGTGGCCAAATTGTTGCCAGCGAATAGTTTTCCGCCATTCTGTGCTAGTCTTGCATCTAAGCCTTTGTTAAACGCACCCACGGCGGCACCAGATGCGGCACCAATGGCGGCATTCTGCCCAGCTCTACCCCAATCGAAGTTCTGGAGCCCATTCTGTTCCAATTCATCCGCAATCCCCTCAATACCGCCCTGAATGGCGTTTGAGAGTGGGCCATTTGTAAGCCCGGTCAAGTCGGCGGCAGTGGAAAGTGTATTTATTGCCGAACCGGCGAATTTGCCACGGTCTTGGTTTATTTTCTTTGATACATAGTTGTTTTTGCGATAATCTTCCAACTCTTTTGCTCTGTTGTTGGCGGCGTTTAGGTCCGCAGTAGCTTGTTTCCTAAGCTCTTGTGAGCCAATCGTGAAATTGCGTAGCTTGTTTGCATCATCACCAGTCACGTTTTTAGCGATAAAATCTAGTTTATATGCGTCCAAGTCATCCAACGCTTTTTGGTCATTATTCATGACCGCTTCGTCTACGCGTGCATCATAAGAGTCGAAGTCAAACCCATATTTCTTTAGTATATTTTCGTCTGCGTCGATAGATGCACCATAAAAGTCATCCTCAGAGTTATACCCATATTTTTTCGCAATATTGTCCATTCGAGTTTTTGAGTCATTCAAAGTTCGTGCAGTCTCGGCGTTAGTCAAAGCGGTGTTGACAAATGATGCTGGCACCGCAAGCGTGGTGCCGATGGCGTTCTCAATAGACCTGGCTTTTTTTGTAAAGAAATTGTCGTTGTTGGCCGCGCTAGACATATTGCCGGTGCTTCGGCCAATCATCCGTGAACCGCTGTCGTCCCAAAGTTTTGCCATTATGAGTTCCTCCATTTAAGGTATTCGTTGTAGAGCGGAATATTGGGCGCAAATGCGCTAGTCAATGTGCCACGGCTACTGTTGTTGATGCCATTGTATAGCGATGAAATTGTCTTGAGGTTGCTGATTTTCTCGTTCAAAGAATTGCCCTGGACTGCATCAAGGGCTCCATAAGAATCATCGTTGAGCCAATCGGTGAATGAAACCTGGCTCTTGTCAATTGTCGGTTGTTGCTGCTGTTGCTGGGCTTGTTTGTACGCATCCATCAAATACTGGTTGTAGGCGTTTTGCGCAGCAATCTGTTGCCTTTGTATCTCGCGGTTGCGTTCCGCTTCCTGGTCCGCATAATACTGCGCCAAAGCTTGTTGGTTAGCTTGCGACTGCATATTTGCCAACTGGTTGTTCAAACTGTTGCGCATATCATCGCTTGCTTGCCTTGCCGATGCCAAGTCATTGGCCTGATTCGTGCGCATCTGCGTCACTGCCGGCACGAATGTCTTGTCATAATACCTTCTGTTTGCTAAGTTTGCCGAGCCACCAAAAGAACCACCCGAACCTGCGGCTTGCATTGACGCGGATTCCGCGGCCATGTTGCGATTTCGGTTCAAATCGGCTTGTTGCTGTTGGTAGCTTCTGTTGATTTGTTCATTTGTGTTTGCCAACCGGCTGTCTAAAGAGTCCAGTTGCGATTGTAGAGCATTCACCGCAGGCTGATAAGCTTGTGTCGCCTGGGAGACATATTGCTCAAGGGACGTTGACATATATGAATCCAACGCACCGCCATTAAGCTAATTATACCACAAATTCCCAATGGTAGCCACCAGCTGTCTTAAATCCATAATAATGCGAAGCTACGCTAAAAATATTGCCTCTTTGCAGGCCATTTGCATCACCAGCATCTTTGGCAGAATTATAAATCACGCCAGTCTCGCAACAAATGACCTTTCTTTTTGCTCTGCCAGGAGCTTTATAGCCTAAGACACGGAACTTATGCAGCTGGTTCTCACTATTCGTGCACCACTCAAGGTTTTCAACTTTGTTATTATACTTATTCCCATCTTTATGATTAACTTGCTTTTTATGCTCTGGATTCGGCAAAAAAGACAAGGCCACAGCACGATGGACCGCCATAGTGTGGCGTTTCCTGCCTTTACAAAATAAGCATATCAAATACCCAAAACCATTGTCTCTTTGGCCCAACAGTTTCTCTGTATGATTACCGGGCTTGACCAAGCATTTTATGCGTCCAATATTAGAAACTTCATACAGCCCTTCATACCCAGGCAAAGTTTTCCAAATCTCGCCCTCAAGGGACTGTACCATTGCGTTTATACCAAACGCACCGCCATTAGCTTTATTATACCATACTTTACCTAAAACATGAAAAGGGCTCCGTCAGTGGGAGCCCTTGTATTCTTGCACAATAGACAATTGTTTTCTAAGCGCATCCGCCGTTGGTTGCTCGATATAATCAAACAACGCAACCAATACCTTGAGCCGTTTCTCGATGTCGTCATGGTCACTGATCCCACCATAATGGTAGAGCGTCCGCAGTTCTTGCAAAGCCTCACGCGCATTTGCCGGTTTGGGCGTAGGAACCGCCGCCAAAGCCTCGTGAATCTGCCGGTGCAGCGAATCTTTCGGGATTGTCACTACGCAATACGCATAGCTCCTAAGACTCGCCAACGCACCATGGTAGCACCGCCGCTGGAAGAAAATGTGGTGCCGGTCTGTACCATTATGGATCGCCGGAGTTTTTGGCCGCTTTTGCTTGCCGTAGCGTTTCCTTGCCTTAGACATGAATCGCACCCCCTTTGTTGTCTATTGCACGTTAAAGTGCCACGGCCTAAAACCGTCTTGCCTGGGCTGGCGGAGTCATGGAAATACCAGCCCAGACAGCACGGTTCTAGAGCGCATGGTCTAGCTCTTGCCCGTAGATGCCATGCGCCATGTTGGATGAATGTTTGTTTTGCATGAGACTTTAAGATTGAAAAGTATGAAATTACCAATGAACCTTTTAATGTGCCACAAGAGCGAAGAAAGGACCGGGCCGAAAGACGCGAGACGGTTGCGCTTGCCCTCCGGCGCAACCCACTCGGCATCGGGATTGTCATTTACTAGCAATTTTTGCGCCTAGGAATACCGCACCTAGGAATGTCTCAACCGCTGAGAATGTGGCCAAAATCGCTTCAATTGGCCATCCCCAGTTCCAGGTTGCATTGAGCGCAGCAATCAAAGTGGCAATTGCCGGCAATACGATAGACACAACCCAACGAAGTAGCTCATACCAAAACTTAGGGAGCAGTTTGAATTCTTTTTTAGTCGCCATATTATACCTTCCTCAAATTGTTAGTATTCACCGCCGCATATACCACGCCATCCATCGAATCTGCACGCAAGACGGCCCTGTCGCCGTTGATTTCGCTTACAAAGTAGAAGTCGCGCGTCTTATATAGTGGCGTGCCAGTATAATCCACAAACTCAATTGGGAGCACCTTGTCCCCGACCTTGATGGCCGATGGTGTTGGCTGTGGTGCCGGTGAATCACCGACTTTGATGATATTGTTGGTGTTGGCTGCACAGTAGACCGTTCCGTCCACGCTGTCTGCTCTTAGTACCGCCCTATCACCGTTGATTTCACTGATGAAGTAATAATCACGAGTCTTATATAGTGGCGTGCCGTAATAGTCCACCCAATCACGCAGAGTCACTTTGTCGCCAATTTTAAGGCCTGGAGTGGGCGTTGGTGGTGTTGGTGGTACAGGTTGCCCTTCGTTGATTTTGTTGGCCTCATCGGCGATATATTGCATCCTAGCGCGCAAATAATCACCAGGGCATGAGGTTGCCGCAAACATGGAGTGCCATGTAAGGTTGTTGCCTGGTACCAAGTGCCCCAAGCCGTTCCTTTTGGCAATATCTGCCACGAGTTTGATACAAGAAGCCAAAGTTGCGTCCGATACTGGCCATTCGCCGCCGAGCTCTGAGTTTGAGTTCTCGATTGTCACCGAGCATTGGTTTGAAGCCCAGTTTGAATTGGTCCAAGCCACGCAATTCTCGTCTACATACCACGCAATTTCGCCGTCTACGCCAATGCCGTAGTGGGATGAACCACCACGCCCAGGGCGTTGAAAGATTGCACCGCATCCGGCGGCACTATTTACGCCAGCCATGTGGTGGATCGTAATGGCGGTGATATTTGCACGAGCTTCCGGGCCACTGTAATTGCTTGGGTCCGCAGGGTAGCTTTCCGTTGCTAGAGGTGAAACTGCCATCTATTCCTCCTCTCCTGGGTCGACAGGCATTTCGCCTGGACCAATTGGGTCGTTAAAGTTTTCGTCTTGCATATTTTACTCCTTTCCTTTTATTTAATATGCGTCTTGTATGTTTAAGCAGTTCGATGCCATCGCTTGACTACAATGTATGGTTGCAAGTTGTTGTGGGAATTGCCACCACCTGCATTCTCAATACCCCAATATGCAAGCTCGCCGGTCGTTGGGACTGTTGCGTTGCGAACGATTGTCTGCGATGAATTTGATAACACGGTACCGTATGTGCCGGTCGTGCCTGTACCGGAGGAGTTCGCCGTATAATCCAAAGCGTGGTTGTGGCTCGGCATCTCGGATGTAGTCAAAGTGTGCTTTTCTTCACCACCAGTGTTGCCAACAGTCGTAAATGTTCCAGTATCAGAAGCAACCAATACGCGTCCGGCAGTATCTTCCACCCATGTTGTACCCACCCATGTGACATTCGGGTCGAATGACGTATCTGATGTTTCGTAGTATGAGCCAACAGGGTATACGATATCTATAAAGCTGGCCACGGTTGGTTTGTTGGTCAAATCGGTATATGAACCCGTAGTCGCCACGGTTGCAAGCGATGGTGTTCCAGTTAAGTCTGAATATTGGCCCGTAGTCGCCACGGTTGCAAGGCTGCTCGTATTGGCCTTGGTGTTTAAGGCGTTTTTAAGGTCTGTTTGATTGCTCATAGAGCCTACAATTTGTCCCCATTCCGCGCTAGTCTTGCCAGTTGCCGATATAACGTTTTCATCACTGATGTTGATGCCGGTACCGGCGGTGTATTGAATTGTGCCGCCTGGTGTGCCTTGTGGCCCTGGTGCGCCACGGTCGTTGCTCGTGACCACTTGTCTTATCGTCTGCGAATTATCGCCCACGGTTTGCCTAATAACTGTTGTCATTATTTGTCTCCTTTCTCTCTTTTAAGCAAAGCCTTATACCATCCTGTGTCTACTTTGTGCGCCACCGCCCATTTGTGGAACGGAGCCCAAGCTTCGGCGTTGCCACCGAGCTCGATGAAATACCGCTCCGCCGTAGCTTCGATGGCGTCCTCGTTGTTTGGTTGCGATTCTAGTAAAAAGAACAGTTGCAACCGGGCCACCGCAAGGGCGTTCCGGTCACACTTCTGCTCGATCCGGTTGAGTTGGTCCGCCATGTGCTGCAAATTGTCGTGCTTCTTGTCATGGCGTGAAATCATATATTGCGCAAATCCGAATAGTCCAGCAGAGCCAAGGATTGCGATGAATATAGAAGCACCAACGTCCATTATTCTTCCTCCCCATAGTAGCTAATCTTGAGCTCGCCGGTGAGGTCGCCACTTGCCGTAATATATGCGATAGGTTGCGGCAATACGGCACGGTCTAGGGCGTTCAGTTGCGATATGAGCGTTGGGTTGGTGATTTTAATTTCAATTGCAGTTTTCCGTTGGCCATAGAACAGGACGTTGTTGTTCGAAAGCCATGTCTTGAAGCTCGCTAAATTATTGTGCGAATTGTCCCAGTTGAAGTTGACGTTTGAGCTTCCTGAGTAAAAGCTGCCTTGCACGTTTGCGTCATAACCACGCTTGTTGAAATGCGTACAATCTGCCACTAAGCTCGTATAACTTGCCATTGCAAAGATTGAGGCCTTTGTGTCTGTTTTCGGCCATGAATAGAACACGCCACTATTGGCGGCCCATCCCTCCGAACCATCGAGCGCAACTTTGGCGTTTTCGTAGTGTATATACCAATCTTTTCCGTTTTTATAGATGTAGTCTTGCGATGATTTTCCGTAGCCACTCAGAATATTGCAGAGCTCGATATCGCCTAAGTTTATCTTATACTCCGTCTTTTGGTACGGCTGGAAGTCGGTAGCGGTAGCACCGGTTTGCAATTGGTACCCACATATATACGTTGGTGTTGATTGCGCGGCAGTGTTCTCTACCCTTGGTGCTATGGTCCCATCGGCAGTCGTTGTGAAAGTGACGCTAAATCTCTGCCACTCAGTTGTGATGCTAATATCTAACCTTGTTGGTGAAGTGACCTCAGCACCGCCGGGGCTCCCTAAATAAATACGTGATGTGCGATTGCTACCGGCTTTTGCATACACCGAAAAAGTATAGGTTTCGCCACTCTTGACAGCAAAAGCCTTATATATACCACTCCACCCCGCTTTTCTGGACTTTACAGTTAGGCCATTGTAAGTTTCTGGTTCTGTGGTCCAATATGTATCACGCTCCCAATCCCCACTGAAGTCAACTGTTCCAGTAAGCAAATTGGGACTAGCAACCGTCACCGTCTGCTCGCCTGTCACCGTGTTGATGGCCTGCGGGTAGTCCGGGTTCGGTGCAGGCACGCCGCCGACGTACGGCTCGAAGTCATAGTCAGCATCGCTGCCAGCTACAATTTGATATTTGATTACGGCATTAGTAAATGTTTCTGACGTCCTTGCATAACACTCGATATGCGCATTAGTAGTATCAGCAGACACTGTGACCACTGTCGAAGCTTGTGTTTTGTCCGGTCTAAGCAAATCCTGGCCTGGGCTATTCGTGACATTCGTACCTTGCACATAAAAAATCGCTCCAGTGCTCGTTGTTGTTATACTGCCGCCAACTAACTCTAGCGTCATTGTATAAGTGCCAGCAGGTAGTGACATATTTGCAAACTTTAACGAAACACCCCCCGTTGAAGTGCCATTCATATATAATTCAGCATTATCTGCGCTGAACGTGACACTGTTGGTTGTTGTTGATTCCGTAGTGGCATTATATATATTTTTCCCCGTATATGTCTGTTGCGTTGTATCGCCGTTGATTCGCTCTAATCCCATCCTCCACCATGCAACATCGGTCAAGGTCAAGTTAGTGCCGGTGGCATATTTCAAAGTGCCATGTACCGGCAATATCTCGGCAAGTTTGGCCCAGAATTGCTCGGTTCGGTTCTGTGGCTCTGGCGCAATCACGCCCGGCATACCTGCGGCGGCCGCAAAGAACCGCACATCCACCTTTTGCACGCCAACG
>Ga0265301_10004794_pt1 | contig 13539 bp, 29 predicted proteins | sample AusTroGonzalo_MG_2_FD_193488 | JGI IMG/M metagenome (GOLD analysis project Ga0265301, IMG submission 193488) | Bovine rumen microbial communities from tropical cattle in Woodstock, Queensland, Australia - Gonzalo_04 | ecosystem: Host-associated > Mammals > Digestive system > Stomach > Rumen ...
ATGGATTTATATACTACTTACAAGGAACAAGCTTAATGAATTTCGTGATTACAGGAATAGATAGGATTGGAAAGAATACTTTTATAAGACGGATTCTGAAAGGCTATAAGGAAATCCACCTGGACAAGCCGCCAAAGGACGCGGATCCGTTAACCTGGTCCAAGTCACAGTACCTGGACTACTTCATGACTTTGGCGTACCAGGACCATGTTGTCTTCAACAGAGGCCACTGGGACGAACTGGTCTACGCTCCGAGATACAGGGATTACAGCCCGAACTACGTAAGGATTATGGAAGACGAATACAGGGATAACCTCAAGAATACATGCTTTATCCTTCTGTATACCACGGATTTCAATATCATGAAGGACGACGGCAAGTCTCACGATTTCAGCCGCAGACAGGAAGAACAGGAAGACTTTATAAAGAAGTTCGAGGAATCCAAACTTAACAAGATGATGATCCAGGTCAACGAAGGCAACCACTATGCAGGTCAGAATATCGTTCGACAGAGGTTCATCGACAGCCTCATCAAGGCAATGGAGAAATAAATGAAGCAATACATCGACGTACTTAAGAGAATTCTCTACGAAGGCAGGACCAAACACAACCGTACCGGCGTAGATACTTTATCGATTTCGGGTACCATGCTGGAATTCGACATGTCAACCGGCAAGTTCCCGCTCATGACTACCAAGAAAATGGGCCTCAAGAACATCTGTGCGGAACTCGAAATGTTCATTCACGGCGGAAATTCCAAGAAATTCCTCCAGGATCGCAACTGCCATATATGGGATTCTTGGTGTAATCCGTCCAAAATTCCCTATTCTACAGACCCGGAAACCCAGAAAAAGATGGCCGAGGAAGACGATCTCGGCAAGATTTACGGCTACCAATGGACCAATTTCAACGATTCCGGCATCAACCAGCTCAGGAACGCCATTAATACTTTGAAGATAAATCCTACGGATCGCCGCATGATCGTATCTGCCTGGAACCCGCAACAGCTTAATGAAATGGCTCTCCCTCCGTGCCATTACTGCTTCCAGCTCCTATCCAACGAAGGATATGTCGACCTGTTGTGGAACCAGAGAAGTTCGGATTTCCCGATCGGCGTCCCATACGACATCGCATCGTATGCCATGCTCCTGACCCTGATCTGTACAGAAACAGGCCTGAAGCCAGGCAAGCTTATCGGATTCTTCGCCGATTCCCACATCTATGTAAACCAGCTGGACGGCGTAAAGGAACAGCTGACCAGGGAACCATATCCTCTCCCGTCAGTCAAAATCCTTAATACAAAACCGGGCTGGACCATAGAAGACTGGCATTATACCGATTTCGAATTAATCGATTACAAGTGTCATCCGGCTATAAAGATGCCAGTAGCAGTTTAAATCCTGATAACTCCTATATCGTCTCACCCCAGTTACAGGTGCCCGCCGAAGTCAAATCCGGCGGGTTTTTTGCTTTACAGGGTTTACAAAACACGTCGGTATTGCTATATTGGTATAATGGAACGGCCCGACATATCTCTTACGGGCACATATATAAGGAATTGCAATATGGAGCGTAGCTATAAGGACTTCTTGGCCTGCCTGGCCGATAAGAAAAGAATCTCACCGGAAACAGAACTCGCATACTTTAAAATCATAAAAAATCCAAAAGTTTCGTTATCCATAAAGAAAGAAGCCAAGAAACGAATAGCCGACAACCATATTCCCTTCGTAATTTCCGTAGCCAACAAATATTCCTGCAACAATTCCACTAGGGGCGAACTTATCAATATCGGCGTCACAGGACTAATGAGAGCCATCGATTCATATTCGCCGGACACAGGGAATAAGTTCATCTCTTACGCCGTCTGGTGGATCCGACAGTCCATCTATTCATATATCTTCAATAACGACGACCTCATTCATATCCCGCAGAACGAACGAATCCGCCTCAAGAAACTAACCAAAGAATCCAAAAAGTCAGGCGTGCCAATCGAAGAACTGTGTACTACCAGGAAAGAATTCGATGCCGTCAGCTCGGCAATGACCGCCCTCAATCTCCACTCGTTCGACGCGCCGGTTCACGTAGATTACGACGGGCCGGAAGTAACGCTCGCCGAAGTCATTCCCGGCGCCGATATGCAAAAAGAAAAAGAATCCGAAGAATTCAAATCCAATATCAATACCTTCATCGAACTCGTCGACGGCCGCGACAAAGACATCCTCTCCAAAGTTTACGGCATGGAAGGCAAAATCTATACTTTCAAAGAAATCGGCGAAATGTACGGCAAGTCCCACGAACGAATACGACAGTATAAGAACCAGGCAATACGCAGGCTCGCCGCCGCCGCAAAGAAATCTCCTATATACAGGGAAATCGCCGGATTGCCCAAGTCGAATCTGGCCGAGCCGGTTGCCGCCGGCGCCGAGTCGGAAAATACTTAATACATTTTACAGCAATTTCGCAGCGAATGCGCCATAATCCGGTTTTCTCAGAAAGCCGGTTTTTTGTTAAAAAAATTTTTCGTAAAAAATTTTTTACGTGAAAAAAATTTTGCGAACTAAGATCAAGTTTTCTGGGCGGGCAGAAATCTAAGAAAGGCGGGCAAAATACTTAATAGATTTTGGCGAGCCTATATACTGGCAGCAAAATACTTAATAGATTTTGGCGAGCCTATATGCTTAATGGATTCCCGGGCCCCTATGGAAACGGCCAGATTAATCTTCTCCTGTACGGGCTTGTATTCGGGTAATATGTATATATGAAAAATACGGAAGTTATAAGAATGTTTACAGATTGTTAATAGATTTCTGAAAATTCTTAATAGATTGACAATATGTTAACGGTATATGAACTTAATAGATACTAATATATAAACGGCTAGAAAACGGTATATATCGGGTATTATTCCAGTATATCCAGAGTCTTTTCTGTTTCGTATTTGTGGAAATCGAATGCCAGCCACTTGAATTCCTCGGGGTCGTCTATACATACGTTGGTTTCGATATATCCCCTGTACATCTTCCCGTTCCAGATAATAAACTCGTAATCGGTAGTATACCTGAGTCCGTCCCATTTATGTTTGAAAACTTCGTGGATATACTTAAACTTTACAGCCCGTCTTTCCAAATCGACCTCGATAATATCTGTAAATTCTTTAATGGCAGACTTGGCATGATAATGCGGGGTAATAAAGTAGTTCTTGCCGGGTTTTGCCAGACTCAGCAGATATTCCAGTTTTTCTTTATGACTTCTGTCTTGAATATCCGTCCAGTGTTCATATTCGTAATCTGTCATTATCCCTCCAGTCTGTCGATGGCGGCTTTGGTTTTTTCCTGTTCTATTAGCATTATGACCCTGTTGTAGTTTTCTACGAGGTCTTTATGCTTGATGATTTCGCCGTTGAAATCTATATGGGCTATCCTGTGTTCCTGTTTCCTGGACCTTGTGAGGATTCCTGTACGGGTCAGGCCTACGTCGTCGACGTATTTGAACAGGTAGTCGACTTTGTTTCCGGACATCCTTACGAAGACGCCGTCGTAATACCGTTCTATGAGCGGGAAGATGAATATGGGGGTTATCGGGATTTTTGTCCCTTTAGAGCAGACGTATACCATGTATTCAAATATAGCAAAACTTATGGGATATGTAAGCGGCCGGAATGTTATAAATAATATAAACGAAAATTATAGGAGAATTTATGAATTTAAACGAAGCTAAACGGATTCTTGAGGCTAACGGCTGCAGACTGTTGAAGGAATATAACGGTGCCATGAGCATCCTTATCAGGACCGCGAAGAAGGTTCTGGACGATAACTACGTTACCGGCACAGTAGAGGAAATCGAGCTCAATACCAAGCTGAAGCCTCTGGGTGCGATGATCGTTACCGTGGAAGGTGCGGAAAAGCCTTATATTATCGGGTATGCCGAGAACCCTGGGACGACCGAGCTCGGCGACTATATCGTGTTTACGTGCGAAAACAGGGAGAGTACCCGTGTCCGTCCGGTCATGCGCAACTGCTACAGCCGTGCCGAAACATATAACTGCATAATCGAGAAAATCAAGGACTATGTACAGAAGTATATTTTGGAATCCTATAAAGGTAACAAGGGCAGGATGATGAACGAGGGGCCTGAGGATTCCTTTGACCAGTTCAAGCTTGCCGTGGAGATAGCCATGGACGATGACAAGGCTTTGACCGAATATTCGGATTTTTACGATGATTCTATATTGAATGCAAGGAAGGCTGAGATTGACGGGTATATCCAGAAATACTGGGATAACGAGTATTGGCCACATAAGACGGTCGCGGACAATATCGACTGCTGTGTGGAATACGTAAAGAGGAAGGTATTGGACTAATGAAATTATCGGAAGCTAAACGGATTTTGAAGGAGAACGGATTTAGGATCTTGAAGGAATCCGACGGATATACATTCAGGATTGCCGGGGGTAAAGTTAATACCCATGTTAAGGGCGGCAGGTACGGCGACAAGACTTTGAAATACGAAGAGAAGCAGGCTGACGACGTACTCGGCGCAGATACGCTTGACAGGGAATATACGGACGTAAACGACCTGGAGAGGAAGGTTATAGAAGATATATGCGGCGGCGACCTGGCCAAAATCGAAAGCGCCCATGTCGGCGTCATGCATCACCTCGACAAGGACAATGCGGCGACGCTCTATATTTCTGTATCGTTTACCTCTACGCAGGGCATGAGGTCCAAGTTTAAGAACAGGGTTTCTGTCCATGCGAATTTGATAATAACGGGCGGCAGCGGCGCTGGTTCTATAGATTCTGACGACCTTGCCACTGTTCTGAAGTCTCAGCTGGATGCCCGCAACGGGGAATTCAAGGCCTTGCGCGGTTCCCAGGAATTCGAATCCTATAAGGGTAAGGGCAGGCTTCTTAAGGAATCCAGTTACTATACAATATCGTTACCGGTCGTAAAGATAAACGTAGGGGGCAGGGACTATTTCGCGAACGGGGTCACGGCTACCGGCGAGCTTACCAGGGTGCGGCAGCAGGGGCGAGGACGAATTCGAGATAGACCCGACTTCCGTCGAGCCTGAAGTATCTTACTGGACCGTAGGGGACAGCGAGGTAGGGGAAACCGAGGATATGGTTCTTGAACTCTGCGACGTACTGGCAGGCCTGGAAGGCTGGGAAGAACCAGATACCGACGAGTATCATATCTAGTACCTCGTTAAATCTTAATAAAAAGGCGTACCGAAAGGTACGTCTTTTTTATTCCAGAACCTCGATGGCGCGTTCCAGGTTTCGATTCGCGATATATTTGGCGAAACGCGGGAATTCTGAAAATTCGAACTTTACGCCTTCCGGTGTGATTATGTAGGATTCGCGGTCGAGGTAGATACGGGCAGGAGAATTATTGATAGTCATATGCCACATTCCTCCGTCTTTTAACGTATCGCGGCTTTCCACTCCGGTTAAATCCGTAAAGTTAAAAGTGTCGATATCGTTAGTCAGGATATTACCGTAAAGGGCGCTGAACCTGGTGAGCGACTTCGGATAATGAATTGTATACATATTAGCCATCGAGAACCTCCAAAGATCTTTCAATGTTACGGTCGTGGATTTCCTGTACGAGCTTCGGAAAATCCTTTAATTCATATTTCTGATAGTTGTAATAGATGTAATCGTCTTTATGCGCTCCGATAAGAAACGTACGGGTTTCATCCTTCATGGTTATGATTGCGCCGTTTTCGTATCGTTTTCCGGAGGTTTTGACAAGATACCTTATACTTTGGCCGATTTGTGCAAAGATAAAGTCGTCGAGATAGTCAAAACGCCAAGAGAATTTCGCATAGCTCGGGCTGTCAAAGTTTTCTTTTTCGTGATATACGACACGGTTGAAGAAAAACGCCGCTGCGACAGGGTTGGACTTTAAATCTTGAATTATCGTCATCCCAATACCTCGAGTTCACGTTTGATATTTCGATTATGAATCATCTTTACCAGCATGGGAAAATCTTTAGCATAAAACTTACTTCCGTTATAGTAGATATAGTCATTATCAAATTCCCCGATAGTAAATGAAACTGGATAGGGTTCATTTGTATATTCGTCTATTCTGAAAGCAGTGAGCACATAGCTGCTGCCAAAATCGGTACAGTATTTGAAATCTATAATATCGTCAAAACATTTTTCGTTGGTATAGACTTCGGAATCGATTTGAAAATGTTGTTGTATTACCCAACTGTTCATTTGAGCACCTCCAAAGCATCATTAAGCTTTTTATTCTGGAACCATCGATAGAGGTTGTACATGTTCTTTCCATCATAACATTTTCCGTCATACCAGATATAGTCAAACTTACTGTTGGTATCGACAAACATGTTCACAGGGAAATAGTCATGTTCTGGGTCGATAAAGGCCTTATTTTCGTAAAAATGCTTTCCGATAATTTGAATAGAATCGTCAAGAAGGAGCATATCGACGATTTCACCGAATTCTACCTTATGGGCAGGGGGTATAAATCCGTATTCTTCAGCCAGAGAAACATTAGAATAGGATGCAACTAAGTGCTCATTTGTGTACTTATAGGGTATTAAATTGACATTTTTGACCAATTTGGCACACCCTAGGAGCCCGTAGAAAAAATCAGAAAGGGATTGTCTTATGCTCATGTAAGACAATATAGTAAAATATAGGGGGTATGTAAACCCCTTTTAGGGGAGAGAGTCGATGACGGTAACGGTCTCGTAGTTTACGTAATCTATGTAAAGCTGCTTAAGATCTTTATATTCGTATCGTTTCCCGTTAAAAATAACTTCAAATTCCTGGTTTTCTGTTAAAAATTGCGACGGCATGCCATAGCCATCGTCAACGAGGCATTCTAAAAAGAAATATCCGTCATTCGATAATCCGTTATGTGATGTATAGCTAATTTTTACAAAATTTCCGATTGTTTTTTGCATCGGCCGTCCGTCAAATCCAGATACAGCATGAGAAAAGGTATGAAAATATCCTTTAACGATATTATCAGGATTTACTTTCGTCGTCGGGATTCTGAGATTAAGATGAAACTGGTCAATAAAACCGATAACATGAATGCTATTGTCAGACATAATGCCTCCTAGAGGATAGAATCGATTTCTTTTTCCAAGTCTCTTGCCTGAATCAACATATAGAGTTTTTTAAGTTCATCGGCCTTATACTTTACATTCTTATAGACGATGAAATCGGACGGATTACCGATAGTGATATAAATCCCGCTATGTTCGTCGTCCGAATATTGACCTCTGGAAGGCTTAAGATGAAAATGAAAAAACCTATCATCGCCTTTAGTCTTATTAACGCTTATAATGTCTTTATAATTTTCGGTTATGGTCGTATAACCGTTCATATAGATTTGCATGGAATAATGGTTTTTCATAAATTATGCAAGCCTCGATAATTCATATTCTAGCATGGCGCCAACCAGGAGTTTCCTTAGGGCATAATAAAATTCATAGATATTTTCGTGCGGGAGGTCAATTCTTTTTCTATTGTAAAACCATTCGAATCTTTCAATATCGTGCGGTTTATATACGTAATCATAGCCGGTTTTGTTATTCGTGACAGGTACCTGTACATATCTACAGTTTAAAGGGTCATCGTAATCAATTAAAGCCAAAGTATCAATTCTGTCCATATCGACGAGATATGCATGAAAAGTACCGGCTTGTTTGTAATGTTCCGCGAGCATAAAATCCGGTTTTTCCATTAGAGTTCCTCTATAGCGGCTAAATTGGTTTCGTTGTCGAGAACCATCTTGAGCTGGTTGAAAGTCCTGTTTGTATAGCGAATGCCTTTGTAGATAATATAGTCTTCATCGGTAACGCCGATAAAATTGTTCTTTACTGTATTATCCTTGAGCCATGCCCTAAAGAAATAATTGCCTTTTTCCTCTTCGACACCGGCAAATATTTCAAAATGTGTGAATTCGAAATCCTCACGCCATGGGTGAGGCAAGCCGTTCCAAACATATAGGTGTACAAAATTTTCCATGTTTAGAATATAGCAAAAAAGGGCATATTTGTCAATATGTCCTATGGAAGATCGTTTAGTGCATCTTCTAATTGTTCGTTTTTGACTACAAGAATGAGCTTATTGAACATTAAATTCGTGTATTTTTTCCCACGGTAGATAATATAATTTGTAGGGTCATCATCGTCTAAATAACAATAACTATAACCGTAAGGACTGGGCCTTATAAATGAAAAATAATATCGGAATTTGGAGAATCTGAATGTAAGAATTGAATCGAACGGGATAGTATGGGCTTCGCCTTGCATATCTCGAAAAAATACAACATTTGTCGAAAGATCTTCTTCAATCTGGTCAGTCATAGTTCTTCCAATACCGATTTGATATATTCATTGTGTATTAATCTGTACATTTCAACATAAAGATGCTCGATTGTATCATCCGGAAGCTTAATTTCTTTATCGTTTAAATAATATCTGCGATTACTTATTTCGTCTGGATAAAGATATATCAAACCGTCGAATAAAGGTAATACAATAACATGTTTAAAGTTAGGGTTAGAACACACTTCATGTGCTTTGATAAGCTTTATTTTTGTATATTCAGAAACATTTATCTTTTCTGTATGTTTAATTATATTATTTTCTTGTATTGTTTTAAAACTCACTGTCTCCGACGGTGTTTTAAGACTTGGTACTTCTTGTACCATTTCAAATTCATGTACTATTTCAAATTTCGGTATCATAGTTCTTCCAATAATGATTTGATATATTCATTGTGTATTGATTTATACAGTTCGATATAAAAATGCTCGATGGTATCGGTCGGAAACTTGACTTCTTTTTCATTTAAATAACATTTAAGAGTTTTTATTTCATATGGATAAAAAAATGTCGCACCGCCGAATAATGGAAAGGAAATGATATATTTAAACTTAGGGCTATTGATAAGCTTTATTTCTGTATATTTAGAAACATTAACGCTTACTGTACTTTCTTTACGTGTAAATTGAGATTTTTCTTGTATTATTTCAAATTTTGGCATCATAGTGAATCCAGCGCCTTTTTTAAATGTTCGTTTTCTATAAGCATAATCAGTTTTCCGATAGAGTCAATATCGTAAGAAATATCGTTATACATTATTGTACTATTCTTATCGATCTGTATCGACATTATACCGCCAAAAACCTGAATACACGGTTTACCATTTTCTTTCAATCTGGTTAACCTGCTTACATATATCAGATAACAAAATCCAAGATCTTCAATTTCTTTAATTTCATCAAATGTATATTCTGATGTGAAAAATCCAAATGCTTTATAATAACGGTTCATAGGTCCTCCAGTATTCGCTCATTAATCGCGTTCTGGACTCGCATAGGGATTTTGCTAGTAGTTCCAAGGACTATCTTTAAAAATGTCTCCAGAGGCACTTTATAATAGCTATACGAGGTATCGTCGTTGGTCGTCAGTAAACGTTCGTGACGGGCATTGTCCAGATACAGATTAGTTACCTGGTCATTAGTTTTCGGATAACCGCAGAGGACTGTTACTACATAGTCACCTTTTTGATAGATAACATATTCATCATAACAGCTAACGCAACCGTAGCCGGCATTAAGTAACTTGCTGCAGATTTCTAGTCTTGAATTTTTCATTAGCCAAGTCCGTCGATTGCTCTTTCGGTAATTTTATTTTGGATTCTTATTAAAATTTTTTCAGTCGGGCCAAGTACAATACTAAGAAATGTAGTCAAAGGAACATTATTATATGAATAGGATTCATATGGGTCGGTAGTCATCAGTTTGGAACCACCATTTAATAAATGACATGATAACTGTTTTATATGGAAATTACTATATTTGACAACGATTCTAAATCCGTCCTTAATATAATCGACACCATCGTAAAAATTACCACGAGGCTTATATCCAGCCTTTTCTAACAGTTTGATAATTGTTTCTCTTTTGACTTCCATTATGCAAGTTCCTCGATTGCCCTTTCGGTAATTTCATTCTGAACTTTTGTACAAAGGTCATAAAGTTCGTTTCCGTGATACAGCTTGCCTTCATATACAATATAGTCGTTAGTTGGAACCTTTGGGCGTAATCTGACCGTGATGGTATTAACTGCGGTGCTAGAATAGGCTTCTACTATAAAATAGATAAAGCCATCATCGTCCGTATATGCGTCAATGAAAGATTTGAAAATAGCATGGGCAAGGCAAAACTGGTTAAACGGAGTTTTGCGGGTATAGTTTACTATGTTTAATTCTTTCATTCCAATACCTCGAGTGCTCTTTCAGTTAATGCGTTGTTCAGATATATTACAAGTTTTTCTTCGGATTCAATAGTAATGGTGGCTTCGTATAAGAGTTCTTTCGGAAGTTCATAGCGTTCCATTTGTGCCCATCTGGCCTTGGAAGTATAAGAGGCTTCACCAATAACAAAGACGTCAATATAACCGTTTTTTAACGGATATTCCCAGTCGTCAGATTTCCAGTTGAAATCGATATATATGTGACCGCGTTTAAATTTTAACTGTCTTATAGAAATAGACGTATAGTTTTCTGTATTTTCAAAACCAGCCGATTCGTAGGCTGTAATGAAATCTTGGACAGTTAATGTTTCAACGTTAATCATGGCAATGAATATAGTAAGAAAAAGCGGTTTTGTCAACCGCTTATTCAAGTAAGTTTAATGCTTCGTCAAGTTTTTCCTGTTCGAGGATCATACTGAGATTAGGCAAATCGAAAAAACTGTAAAATTTGCCTTTATAGGTTATGCAGTCAGTAATATTGCATAAATGAGCAGTATAAAACGCATAAATAGTTTCATCGCATTCAAATTTAAGATTTTTGAATTGAATAGAATATGCTGGTCTTAGTATTTCGTCATACTGTATAAGTACAATTTCTTCGAAATCGGCTCGTGTATAACCATGACCAGCACCGTAAACTACAGAATTTTTCATTATAATTGCTCTATTACTTTTAAGGTATTTTCGTTTTCGAGTAACATTATAAGTTTTGGCATGTCGCCGAACTCATAGCGTTTTTTCTTGTAGATAATATAGTCATTCGGCTGCATGTAAAAATATTCACATTTGGCAAAACTGACGGGATTCCATTCCATATAGCAGTTTGTTAACTTGAGATGATAACAATCGGACAATGTATAGATACGATAAATATCTTCGAAATCTACAGGTCTATGCTCAGGCGGATTTCCGCAAGTAAAGACTAATGTATTATTATTTTTCATGACAGGTTCTCGATACATTTAAGGTTATATTCGTTTTCAAGTACCATTTTTAACCTTGATAGTTCTGTACCGTTATATTTTACATTATTATACATGATATATTCGGTATGTGAAGTGCCGTTTAAAAAGGTAAAACACAGACGGGTTTCTCCAGGCGGCGTATATTCTATACGAAACATGTTTAAGATGAATTCAGTGACGTCATGGAGCTTTGAAAAAGGTATATCGTTGAAACTACCATTACAATCATAATTATGTATATAGTTCATTCAAGCGCCTCGATAGCTTTTAATGTTTCATTGTTTTTCCAGTCAGTATAGAATTTGTATAACGACTTGCCGCAATATTTCTTGTTATTGTAGCAGATTCTGTTCCATTCGCTATTCAGGTCTACCGTAATAGTATCGCATTCGAAAAAATTTCCTGCAGAATGAAAATTGACAGAAACGACATCAAGATATAGTTTATCGGCTCTTAATTCTACATTTTTTACTTTCTGGAAACAATGGCTTAATATTTGACGCGGTACGATTTCATTATTGTCTTGTGAATAGAGAGTAATAGAATTTATATTATGTTCGAGATTAATTTTTTCTATACTGTCCCATTCTTTTTTGAATTTTTTACATTCAATATAATCTTTAATAAAAGGATAAGAAAACATTATAAAAAAGACGCCGAGAACGGATAAAGAAGCCTTTAACGGAGGAAGTGTCATCAGAAACACATCCCAAGCGTCTTTCCACCAGTTAATGAAGTCCATAATCATTGCCATTGTAGTTTCCTCGTTGTTATAACTACAATATAGCAAAAAGGCCTACTTATGTAAGCCCCTAATCAAGACGTTCGAGTATATACAATGCTCTTAAATTATTGACAATCATATGTAATTTCAATAAGTCTTGTTCAGTTCTGTATTTCTTACCTTCATATTCAATATATGAGTTACTATTCCATATCTGGCTAGTAAGTTCAGTAGTTCCTAAATCTCCGGTAAAATAAATTTTGATAAAATCATAAGATTTTCCGTCCGGTGTAGTTTTCATGACATATTGTAAATCGGCAAGATTAAAATCCATATATTTACCGTCGAGCCTGGAAGCATATGTTTGATATATATGCATAGTCATACTTTTTAGTAATGGACTTTCAATCGATGTATATCGTAATTCAATCACAGCTAAAATTTCCTCGAAGACTGTTAAAGAATAAATCTTGCTTTACGCCGTCGTTTACTGTACGTAAAATATAATGAACATCGAGACGGCAATCGTCAATACGGTTTCGATAAATGCCCATAAGGTCGTTATAGAAACAACCTTCTACATCGGTTATGACTTTCATTCCGACAAGAGGAAACTTGTTTTCCATGAACGCGACCAATGCGCCAGGAATTTGAGAATTTGCAGTAAACGAAAGACATCCGTCACATTCTTCAATAGCACCGATAGGCGGAAACGGAATGCACAATAATGCAGTTTCTACAATTCTCGACAAATACTTTATGTAGTCAATTGTATGTTTTGACGTATCTTCAAAATAACCGAAATCATTTTTGAAACGGTCTTTCTTTAAACCAGCAGAAATCTGTGCTGGGGTCTTAATATCGTGAGAAGCTTTTTCGATATGCATTATGGTTTGATTCATGACTTTAATATAGCAAAACTAGTCCAGTTCGTCAATAGTGTTTACTGTCATGCAATGTTCATAACAGGACAAGATAAAATTGAAACAGTCTTGGAATTTTTCATATGGATCTGACGGATTGTATTCAAAGCATGTATCGTTATAATAGACTTGAATCTTGTAACTAGGCAGCAGTTGAATGTTTATATAGCTGTTGTCGTAGAAATCTTCTTGATTAAAATTCTGATGCCCATATATACCGTTTACGATTATCATCTTGACAGAAAACCATGGAGAAGCAGTAACATCGTAAATATTCGGAATAATGTATCGAGCAAAGTCGACACCTGGGGTATAGTAACGAATCTGTATAGGGCTTTCTTGTATTGTCATTATTCTAAACTCTCGATAGCGGTTTCGGTTTTAATACGTTCAATATCCATTGCTAATTCTGGTAATTGTTCTAACGAACAATATTTTTTGCCATGATATAAAATTTCAAATTGGCTTAACATCCTAAGATAGACATGGTTGGTTATAGTTCTATTGTTTTCATCAAACGTAAAGAAATTCATATAACCACCCATTCGAATATCTAATACATCGATTTCCAAAATATCAATAACATTCGAATTGTTGACTAATATATCCGACTGTA
>Ga0265301_10004795_pt1 | contig 13539 bp, 9 predicted proteins | sample AusTroGonzalo_MG_2_FD_193488 | JGI IMG/M metagenome (GOLD analysis project Ga0265301, IMG submission 193488) | Bovine rumen microbial communities from tropical cattle in Woodstock, Queensland, Australia - Gonzalo_04 | ecosystem: Host-associated > Mammals > Digestive system > Stomach > Rumen ...
GCGAGCCGTCGTTGACCCTTTTGCGTGTTAGGAAAACACGAGGAAAACGCTCGTTTTTGATGCATATCCAAGGATAAGTCTTGTCGTCCTTAAGCATGATGTTGTAGCGCGGCTTATACTGCTTTATGAAGTTGTTTTCGAGCAGGAATGCCTCGGCCTCGCTGCCAACGACGGTGAAGCGGATATCAGCGATTTTGCTGACAAGGAGTCGCGTCTTGCCAGTCTGTTCCTTGTTGAAATAGCTTGATACTCTGCGTTTTAGGTTTTTTGCCTTGCCGACATAAATAATCTCACCCGTCTCGTCGAAGTACTGATAGACTCCAGGCGAGGTCGGAATTGTTTTTAATATTTGAGATATTTTGTCGTTCATTAAAAATGCTTAAACCCTTGTGCTTCAATCGGTATCTGATGATTGTCAGGTGTGATGAGGTTGGCTTGTCCTTCGTCGGCGGTGATGTATCCGATGATGCGGACGTCGTCCATGTCCTTGACCTTTTCGTAGTCACTTTGAGCGATGGTGAACAGAAGTTCATAATCCTCGCCGCCGTTGAGAGCTGCGATGCTAGGCACTATGTTGAAGTCTTTAGCCGTCTGTATCGTCTTCTGGTTCATTGGGATACGGTCTTCATAGACCATACATCCCACTTTCGATTCTTTGCAGATATGCAAAACTTCTGATGCGAGACCGTCGGAGATATCGATCATCGAAGTCGGCTTGACCTTGATTTCCTTGAGTTTTTCGACTATGTCGCGACGTGCTTCGGGTTTCAGCTGGCGTTCGAGGATATAGTCGTAGCCTGCGAATTCGGGCTGCATGTTAGGGTCGGCCATGAATGCTGCTTTCTCGCGTTCGAGGATTAAAAGTCCGGTGTAGGCTGCTCCGAGGTTGCCACTCACGCATAGCAGGTCGTTTGGTTTGGCGCCGTTGCGATATACGATGTCTTCTTTTTTAGCCTTTCCGATGACCGTCACCGAGATGAAAAGTCCTGATTTTGAAGCAGTTGTGTCGCCGCCCACGAGATCGACATGATAGCGGTCGCAGGCGAGACGGATGCCTCGGTATATCTCTTCAATAGCCTCGACGGAATACTTCGAGCTGATGCCGAGACCAACGACTATCTGTGTCGGGGTGCCGTTCATGGCGTAGATGTCGGAGAAATTGACGACGGCGGCTTTGTAGCCGAGGTGCTTGAGCGGGCAATATGTCATGTCGAAGTGCACGCCTTCGCAAAGGATATCAACGCTGACAAGTGTTTGCTCGTCCTTATTGTCGATGACTGCAGCGTCGTCGCCGACGGCTTTTTGTGTGGAGTCGTTGTAAATCTTGACATTCTTCACGAGTTTGTCGATGAGCGCGAACTCGCCGAGTTCCGAGAGGTTGGTGATGTTTTCCTGATCTGCCATTTTTGTCAAATTTTTGCAAAAATAATAAAAAAAACGCTCGTGAAGTATGTTTTTCGACGAGCGTGTGAAACTTTTTGTGCTCCCACTAGGACTTGAACCTAGGACCAACTGATTATGAGTCAGCTACTCTAACCGACTGAGCTATAGGAGCTGGAAAATTTCCGGGTGCAAAAGTACAATTTTTTTTGATTGCTTCAACAAAAACTAATAATAATTTTGAATTTCATCCAAAATTTCGCTCACTTCCGCTACTGTCATCACCTCCATCAGGCGCATTTTGAACTGTTTGAAGTTCGGAAATCCCTTGAAATACAGACCCCAATGTTTACGCATCTCTATGATGGCGTAGTGCTCGTCCTTGTAATTCAAGGAGTCGTTGAGATGCATCTTCGCCACCTTCACACGTTCTTCGACGGAAGGTTTCTTGTCTTCGATGCCTTTGTCAAGATAATCGTGTATCTCCTTGAAAATCCATGGGTTACCATAGGTGGCGCGACCAATCATGAGGCCATCGACGCCGAAAGTGTCCTTGAAATATTTTGCCGACTTGCCATCCACCACGTCGCCGTTGCCGATTATTGGGATGGTCATGCGCGGGTTGTTTTTCACTGCCCCGATGAGCGTCCAGTCGGCTGGCTCGCCCCATTTTGTGGTGCGGAGTCGTCCATGGATGGTAAGTGCCTGAATGCCAACATCTTGAAGGCGCTCGGCTATTTCGACAATGTCTTTGTGCTCGCTGTCGTAACCTAATCGAGTTTTTACAGTGACTGGCGTTTTCACGGCTTTCACCACAGCTTCGGTTATCGCCACCATCTTTGGGATGTCGTTCATGATGCCAGAGCCAGCGCCTTTCGAGGCCACTTTTTTCACTGGGCATCCGAAGTTGATGTCGATGATGTCGGGGTTGTAGCGCTCGGCATATTGCGCCGCCTCGACCATAGGTTGGATGGCGTTGCCGAAAATCTGCACTCCGAATGGCTGCTCTGCCTCAGTGTATCGTAACTTGTTGATACTCTTGATAGCATCGCGTATCAGTCCATCCGACGAGATGAACTCGGAATAGACGATGTCGGCGCCGTAGAGTTTGCACACGTGTCTGAAAGGCGGGTCGGTGACGCCCTCCATCGGTGCCAGCAGCAGCGGATAACGTTCGAAGTTAAGATTCGCGATTTTCATGGTGCAAAATTACGAATAATTTCGTAATTTTGCACCCGTGAAAGAAAATCCTATCTCATATTATAAAAACGACAGCCGCGTCTCGCAACTCGTTGATTGTCTTGAGGGTAAGAAAAATGTGTTCTGCAAAGGCATCACGGGTTCGGCGAAGGCTTTCGCAGTGGCAGCGGCGTTCGAGAAACTAGGCGGACAGCATTTCGTGGTGTGTCCCGACAAGGAAAACGCGGCGTATTTCTACAACGACCTCGAAAATATCTTCGGCGAACGCGAGACCGACTATGCCAAGAAGATGATTCTGTTCTACCCGACGTCGTACAAACGTCCGTATGAGCCTGAAAAACCTGACAACACTTACATTTTGTCGAGGACAGAAGTGCTGCAGCGCGTATCTACTTCCGAAAGAAAGACGATAATCGTGTCGTATCCAGAGGCGCTGAGTGAGAAAATCGTAACTCGTAAGATATTGAGCAAGAATACTTTAAAGCTGGCGGTGGGCGAGAAGGTTGACATGGATTTCGTCACCGACACCTTGTTGGAATATAACTTCGAGCATGTCGATTTCGTGGTCGAACCTGGACAGTTTGCCATCCGTGGCGGCATCGTCGATGTGTTTTCGTTCGCTAACGACTATCCTTACCGTATAGTTTTCGACTTCGACGAGGTGGAGTCCATCCGCTCGTTCAACCCAGTCGATCAGCTCTCGATGGAGAAACTGCAACGCATTGTTTTGCTGCCTAATCTGCAAGACCATAACCTCTCCGAAGAACGTGAGTCGATATTCCAATATCTTCAGAATCAGACGGTTATGTGGCTCGAGGAGACCGATTTTCTGAAAGAACGCATCGATGCGGAATATAAAAAAGCCGTCGATGCATTTGAGGCTTTCGAGGAAAACGACAACATGAAATCGCCGGAGACGCTGTTTGCACAAAGCGATGAGCTTCTGACGCAACTCGATGGTTTTAAATCAGTTACGTTTGATACATATTCTGATTCATTTGGAAAAGAGATAGTCAACTTTGACATTACATCGCAGCCTGTCTTTAACAAGAATTTTGAAATGCTTCTTGGAAGCCTTAACTCGTTGAAAGACAGAGGTTACAAGATACTTTTCTTCTCCGAAAGCAAGCGTCAGCTGGAGCGAATCCAGAGCATTTTGAACGATTTACAGCAGAAGGAGGAGTCGAACCACGACTTCACGCCGGTGTTGTTCTCGATGCAGGCGGGTTTTGTCGATAACGACCTGAAAATCAGCTGTTTCACCGACCATCAGATATTTGAAAGATACCACCGCTTCCATCTCCGTGAAGGTTTTGCCGGCAATCAGGCGTTGACAATCAAGGAGTTGTACGATTTGAAGCCAGGAGACTATGTGACGCATATCGACCACGGTATTGGGCGTTTCGACGGACTTGAAATCATCGACCACAACGGCAAACAGCAGGAGGCACTGCGACTCATTTATCAGAACGGCGATTTGCTTTATGTGAGCATCCATTCGTTGCATCGGATCTCGAAATATTCAGGCAAAGACGGACTGGAGCCGACGCTGAGCAAACTCGGCTCGAATGCGTGGAACAAGCTGAAAGCCAAGACGAAGAGCAAGGTCAAGGACATTGCGAGAGAGCTTATAAAGCTTTACGCCGAACGCAAGAACTCACAGGGATTCCAGTTTATGCCCGACACTTACCTGCAGACCGAGCTTGAGGCGTCGTTTATGTACGAGGACACCCCCGACCAGCTCAAGGCGACCATCGACGTGAAACGCGACATGGAGAAGGAGTCACCGATGGATCGTCTGGTGTGCGGCGACGTTGGCTTCGGTAAGACGGAAGTGGCTATAAGAGCCGCTTTCAAGGCTGTCAGCGACTCGAAACAGGTGGCGGTATTGGTGCCGACCACGGTGCTCGCTTTGCAACATTTCCACACGTTCTCGAACCGTCTGAAAGGTTTCCCGGTCACTATCGACTACATGAACCGTTTTAAGACCGCGAAACAACAGAAAAAGACCCTCGAAGAGGTCAAAACTGGTCGAGTGGATATATTGATAGGAACGCATCGTATCATCAGTAAAGATGTGGAATTCAAGGATTTAGGTCTCTTGATAATCGATGAGGAGCAGAAATTCGGCGTTTCCGCCAAGGAGAAACTCAAACAGATGAAAACCAACGTCGATACCCTGACATTGACTGCAACGCCTATACCTCGCACGCTACAGTTTTCGATGATGGGCGCTCGCGACATGAGCATCATCACCACGCCGCCGCCTAACAGGTATCCTGTTGAGACTGAATTGCGTACGTTTGCTCCAGACGTCATTCGTGATGCCATCCAGTATGAGTTGGCGCGCGACGGACAGGTGTTTTTCGTGCACAACCGCATCCAAAACATCATGGAGGTCTATAACATGATTGTGAGTTGCGTGCCTGGCGCGAAGGTGGCAGTCGGCCACGGACAGATGGAAGGCGAGAAGCTCGAGGAGATAATGCTCGACTTCATCGATGGCAAATACGACGTGCTTCTTTGCACCACAATCATCGAGGCTGGCTTGGACATTCCGAACGCTAACACCATCATTATCAACGATGCACACAAGTATGGTCTGAGTGACCTGCATCAGCTGAGGGGCAGAGTGGGGCGCTCCAACAAAAAAGCGTTCTGTTACCTCCTGACGCCTCCGATGGCGATGCTCAGCGAGGAAGCTCAGAAACGTTTAAGAGCAATAGAGGAATTCTCCGACTTGGGCAGCGGATTCAACATCGCAATGCGCGACCTCGACATCCGCGGAGCAGGTAATCTGCTTGGCGCCGAGCAGAGCGGCTTTATCAACGACATCGGCTTCGAGACGTATCATAAAATCCTCGACGAGGCTATCATGGAACTCAAGGAAAACGAGTTCAAAGATCTGTTCGAAAAGCCTGAGGAAGAGAAGAAATTCGTCCGCGAGTGTGTCATTGAGTCCGATTTGGAGATTTTGTTGCCAAACGAATACGTTGACTCATCGGCGGAGCGTATCAGCCTTTACAATGAGCTTGACCACATTGAAAATGAAGAGGGTCTGATGCGGTTTACCGACAACCTCATCGACCGTTTCGGACCTATTCCGCCGCAAACCAACGACCTTCTGAACACGATCAGGTTGAGATGGATTGCTCGAGACCTTGGTTTTGAAAAGATTTCGCTCAAAAAGGGCGACATGACCTGTTATTTCCTTCAGGATCAGGAGTCGGAGTATTTCAAAACGGAGACGTTCAACAAGATTATCCGTTACGCTTCAGAACATTTGAAGCGTTGCCAGTTTAAAGAGCAAAATGGCAAAAACATATTGATTTTCAAGGTTGTTGACAGAGTTATTGACGCTTTGAATTTACTTCGTGAGATAACTGATAATTGATTTGTGAATAAAAATTTGGATATTTGAAATAAAATTCGTATCTTTGCAAGATTAATTTAAATAAAAATGACAACATTATTAATTGGTGGCATAGGCACAGGCGAGATTCTTCTTATAATTCTTGCTATTTTGTTGATTTTCGGCGGCAAGAAGATTCCGGAGCTGATGCGCGGAATGGGCAAGGGCGTCAAGGAGTTTAAAGACGCTATGAACGAGCCGACGGAGACAAAAAAAGAAGAGAAAAAAGACGAGCAGAAAGAGGAAAAGTAGCCTGTCATGGCTTTGCAAAACAAGACGGAAGACGCTGAAATGACATTCGGCGAGCATCTCGATGAGCTTCGTAAAGTGTTGATGCACATTGGGATAGCTTTTCTTTTGCTGTTTTTTGCACTTTTTGTGTTTTGCAAAGGCTATATTATCGACATAATCTTTTACCCTTCCGAAAGCGATTTCATCACCAACAGGTTATTTTCCATCAACGCAAATCCTTTACAAATTTATAACACGAAACTTGCGGGGCAGTTCATGCTCCACATCAAGGCATCGGCGGTTGGAGCGCTTGTGATAGCGTTTCCGTACATCATCGGGCAGCTGTGGGGCTTCGTCAGACCGGCTCTTTCGAAAGATACAAGACGCCGTACTCGATTGATTGTCTGGAAGATAGTGTTCTGGTTTTTCCTCGGCGTGGCGTTCAGCTACTTCGTGATTTCGCCTCTTGGAATCAACTTTTTGGCAAATTATAAGGCAAGCGGAAGCATCGAAAACATCATCGACGTAAGTTCGTATGTGAGCACGGTGCTGGGTGTTTGTCTGGCAGGCGGACTTGTGTTTCAGCTGCCACTATTGATAAGATTATTGGCCTCGATAGGCCTCGTATCGTCAGACTGGCTGCGGAAAAACCGCAAATTCGCCATCGTGGTGATACTGGTGCTTTCGGCACTCATCACGCCGCCAGATGTCATGAGCCAGCTGCTGATTTTTGTGCCATTTTACATTTTATACGAATACGGAATTAGGATAGCAAAAAATATTGAAAAGCAAAATGCAGACAGATAGAACAAGGGAATTGGAAACTAAAGGCATTGGTACTCTGTTACTTATGTACGCATTGCCATCAGTGGTGAGCCAGATAATATCATCGGTTTACAATATCTGTGACCGTATCTTCATCGGACACGGAGTGGGCGCACTCGCCATTGCGGGATTAGCCATCACATTGCCGATTATCAATATCATTCATGCTTTCGGCGCTTTGATTGGCGTTGGAGCAGGGGCGAGGATGTCGATTGTTTTGGGTAAGAAAGACGTCAATTGGGCTGAGAATATCCTTGGCAACAGCGTTATTTTCACTGTCGTGTTGAGCGGCTTGGTGATGCTGTTTTCGTACATTTTCCTCGATAAGATTTTGTTTATGTTTGGCGCGACAGCCGAGACCGTGGCTTACGCCCGTGAATACATGGTCATCGTGCTTCCTGGAATGTTTCTGACCACTGTGGCATTCAACCTTGTATCGCTTATGCGTTCGTCGGGATATCCCAACAAGTCGATGATAGTGCTGGTGTCGGGAGCCGTGCTCAACATTGCGCTCGACGCTTTGTTTATCTTCGGTTTCGACATGGGAATCGCAGGCGCGGCGTGGGCTACCACCATCTCGATGGCGTTTGCCACATTCCTTGCGATGCTGCATTTTGTGAAACGTGACTCGTTCATCCGCTTCCGCCGACACGGATTCCAGCCTAAAGGCTATATTTTCAAAAATATCTTCATGATAGGAATGAGTCCGTTCCTGATGAATGTGGCGGCGGCTGGCGTGGTGGCGATTCTGAACAAACAACTCATCCGTTACGGCGGCGACATGGCGGTGGGCGCTTACGGCATCGCCAACAGTTACATCATGATTCTGGTGATGCTCATCCTCGGCGTGTGCATGGGAATGCAGCCTATCGCTGGCTACAACTACGGAGCCGGTCATCCTGACAGGTTGAAAAGAGTCTATGTCTTGACGATGAAAGTGTGCGTCTTAATAGGCATTTTCACTGCTATTTTAGGTTGTTCGATTCCTCGAATCATCTCGATGGCGTTCACCAGCGAGACAATACTGCTCGATATCTCGCAGATGGCGTTGCCTTACATCACCGTGATGACGCCGCTCATCGCGTTCACGATAGTGAATTCAAACTTCTTCCAGAGCATCGACAAGCCTTGGATTGCCATCGTCACCAGCCTCTCACGTCAAGTAATCTTCCTCATCCCGATGATGTACATCATGCCTGTCATTTATCAAAATCTGGGACTCGACAGCCTCGACGGCGTGTTCTGCTCCTGCACAGTTTCCGATGTCTTCGGAGCCTTGTTAGCTTTTGTGCTGCTGTTGACGCAGAGGAAAGTGTTTAAATATACAGCATAACAAATTGGTTATCAAATGATTATGAATAAAATGATTATAAAAAAGTCCATTTTATGGCTGCTGATGACCGTTTGGGTGCTGATTCTCGCAGGATGCAATAATGAAGCATCTGATAAAAGTATTCCTAAATCCCCAGATTATACTGACACTTTGCAATGGTATCACACCGACCGCGGTGGCGTTGCCGACATTTTTTATATCATTTCTACAGAAACTGGCGACTACACCCTAACTGACGGCACAGAGTGTCATCATGCGAACACTTACGACGACGCTATTCGTCGGCCGATGCTTGGCGAAATGAAGGGCGTAGATGCATTGTTAGGCGGGAATCTCAACTTTTATTCGCCTTATTACCGTCAGTGCACGCTGCAGTCGTTTGTGAGCGACAGTCTCGCGGCGACTCGATTGCCGTTGCCCACCGACGATGTACGTCGTGCTTTCGAATATTATCTGAGTCATAAAAACGCTGGACGTCCGTTTATCCTTGCCGGTTTCAGCCAAGGTGCGATGATAGCCTTACAGCTGCTTCGCGAGATGGACGATGTCACTTACAGTCGCATGGTTGCGGCATATATCATAGGTGCCAGCATTCCGCAGGAGACGCTAGAAGAATATCCAAACATCATTGCTGCTGCAGGCTCCAATGACACTGGCGTCACCATCTGCTACAACTCAGTGCGCGAGCCTTCCTGCACGATGTGGCCTCGCAGCGCATCCTGCATCAATCCTGTGAATTGGCATACCGATGCCACGCCAGCCCTGCTCATCACCGAGCCGTCGCCTCTAGTGCCACTGGAGGAGCAGCAGAAAGACACGTTAACCATCACCATGGACCCTGTTTCTAACCTTATTTTAGTAGACGGCTTCACTGCCACCGACTACATCCTCCCGCTTATCGGCAAAGACGGCAACTACCACTCCAGGGAGATCTGGCTTTACCGGGAGCAGCTGAAGGAAAATATGGCGGAGAGGGTTGAAAGTTTTGGAAGGTAAAATATTTACTGCCAATGTAATTGTTATATCGCGATTTGACGTGTATATTACGCTTGCAAATCATCAATATTCAAAAACAACATAGAACAATCAGAGTTGGTTAAATCTTTGAAATTAGCACGTATCAATCTGCTTTTTCCATGCGATGGATAAACTAGCGCAACCCTACTCGTTTCAAACATTTTCATATAAACAAACATTTGATGCAAATCGCTATCCGATGGCCCATCCGATGGGATTTTCCATTTTGTATCCAATATTGCTATAGCTTTGCCATTTTTGTTGCTAATCACTATGTCAGGCTTAATAGTTTTATGTCTATAATCTTTTGATTCCCAGAAATATTTGCTCTCTTGACCGTGCACATTGTGGTTTTTCAATTTCTTCCTAAGCGAAACACAAACAAATTCCTCCCAAAGTTTATTCATATCAAACATCAAAGCTAGAACATCATCTCCGTTGCCAGCTTTTTTAGGCATATAATGTAGCAGCAGCAGTCTTGCCAATCTGATAGCCATCCGATAATCCTCAGTTTTTCGGTCGTAAAGCAAGTTGTCAAACGTCTCGGCTGCCACGGGAATGTCGTCAAGTTCGGGAAAACTGAACAATGTCGAATAAGCTCTACCTCGCAAGATCACATCGCTCGTCGCCATAGGTACAATCTCCATTGCTTGTCGAAGAATTTGATTCATAATATGTTGATAGTCATAGGTGTTGTAACGTACATAGAAGCGTTCTTTATGAACTATGTTCTTGCGCAAATGCTCTTCTGTCAGCAACTTACCTTTCAGCGCTTTGCGATTGCCAACTTCTTTATGATAACATTTCACCAGTCCGCGATTCAAGAGTTTATCTACCTCATCAAGATAACGTTTGATGAACACATCCAATATGGTGCTGTTACTATGATTGGTCTGTGGTGCGTCATTGAGCATCTTGACATCCAGTTTATATACTTTTGAAAGCATGAATATCAGTTTGTCGCGCCAATATTTTTTGTTGCTATCCTTATCCGTTTTTGGAAGCACTTCAATAGTGAGGTCGCCCACACACAAAACACCGACATACTGCCTAAACTTCACTCCTTTGTAAATCAGTGAATAATATGGAAAACTTTCCTCGTTGTTATTGCCGAGAAAACGTTCCAAGGCAAGCAGATGTGTTTCGGTGAGACCTTTCTCGCCCACCGTAAGCGACTCGTGCTCAAAAATCGAAATGGTTTGCATTTTTTATTGAATAATTCCTTCAATAGCTTTGTCAAAATCAAATGTTTTCCATTCGTTGTCATTCAGAAGCCGGTATTGCGGCTTCGACAAATCGCCGTCGTATGAAGATCCACGGGCAAAAGTCATTGAACTGATGTTGTCGGCTTTTACGAAACCATCTCCTAAAACACATAGAATACTTTCATAATTGCCATAAAAATACTCCTGAAGCAACGGGATTATTTTGTTTTTGAAAACAGCTTCCAGCTCATCCATTGTTGTGCATTTCATGAAATAGCTGTGACCAATTTGATGCTCGCGGTCTTTTAAAACCTCGATACGCCTGTTGATGGTTTCGAGAAGCTCTTTCATGGAATGTCCGTTTATGACATTGTTGTTCAACAACTCGGGGTCTGGCATCATTTCCACAAAGCTGAAACGACGACGCAAGGCGGTGTCGAGAGCCTCCACACTGCGGTCGGCGGTATTCATCGTGCCAATAATGAAGAGATTTGAAGGAACCCCAAATTCATTATCATTATTGTGGCTCGAATATGGCAATTTTACCGTTAGCTCAAAATCATTGCCAAGACGTTTGTCTTCCTCCAGCAAGGTGATAAGTTCACCGAAAATCTGCGACACATTGCCACGGTTGATCTCGTCAATAATCATCACATAGTTTTGCTCTGGATGACTGACGGCTTCTGTACATAGCTGTTTAAAAACTCCATTTTTTACAGGATACTCGACCTGTTTTGTATTATCGTTGGTCTCTGGCTTTATGCCCTCAATAAAATCTTCGTAGCTCATCGACTGATGAAATGTAGTAAAAACAATCCGACCGTCTTTTTTGAACTTGTCGAATGCTTTTTTCTTTTCATCCCAACTCTTTCCAGCCATATTGCTGTCTAAGATATCAACAGCCATGTCAATAGTATGATATGTTTTCCCAGTTCCTGGGGGGCCATAAAGTATTTGGTTTAGAGGAATGATAGGAGGTCTGGATGTACTAGTACCAGTATTTGCCAAGTGATTTGTTGTAAAATTGATGGCTACTGGCGAAGCAGGAGAATTAACGGAGTTTTTCGCATATAGCTTATCATTATATGACCTCAAAGCACCAAAATAAGCATCATCTATCTTAAGCAGTTCATAGAAGTTTGTTGTATTCTTTTGGTCGTATTTTTTTATTTCGGCAAAAAAAACGTTATATACATGTTCCATCCAATTCATCAAATTGGCATCAAAAGGCATATAACTTGGTGCCAATTGATTTGCCAATGGCATAATGGCATTGACAAAAGCTGTCAATTCATTTAAACTTGGAATCGGTAATCCTGCTTTATTTGCTACATATTTGAAAAAACTAATATCACTTTGCGGCCTATTGCTGATTCTGAAAACACATTTATTAAAAGATTTGCTAAAGAAAAAACCGGCGAACTGCAATCTGCTGTTAGAACCCACCTTAACAATACCTACATCAGTATATCCTTGATTAATATTGTCAGGATTACCGCCTCTATTAAATCTAAAATACAGCCCATTTCTACCGCCTTGCACTACCCAAAAGTTAAATGGCTCGGAGTTCCCCTTTTTATTCAATTTCAGAAGTTCGTTGTACAAGACTTCTTGCATTTGTTGCACCGCATTCATAATTATAGCATTTTAATAATAATGCAAATATACAAATTTAAAAAACAAAATGAGTACCAAAAACATTTTTTTAGGTAATTTTATTTCGGTAAAATGCAACATTATGTGATTATCACAAAATTATGTGTTCTTGTAATAAAAATTTGATGCTTTTTTGTATCTTATTCGAATTTTATTGTAAATTTGCAATAAATTTCGAATAAGATATTGCTATGGAAGAATATGTAAAAAGAGATGTTTATCTTAACCGATTGATTGTCAGAAGAGATAACAACATGATCAAAGCCATTACTGGACCACGTCGTGCAGGTAAATCCTTTCTGTTGAATCCTATTTTTAAAGATTACCTTATGCAGCAAGGTGTTCCTGAAGATCATATTATCAGTATTTCATTTGATATTGAAGATGAGAACACACCGAAAGAACTGCTCAATCGAGATAATCTGAAAGATTATTTGTATTCAAAAATAACCTCTAAAACTGAGCCATATTATGTTTTTCTTGATGAAATTCAAGAAGTTGATGATTTTGAAAGAATTGTTAATGGCTTGAATAATCATTCCAATGTGGACGTGTATATTACCGGCAGTAATTCGAAATTCCTATCAAATGAAATCAATACCATATTCAGGGGAAGGAGTGATGAGGTTAGTATTATGCCATTTGCATTCAGTGAATTTTGTCAAGGAAGACAAGAATCTTTGAATGAATTGTGGAAAGAGTATTATACCTATGGAGGTCTTCCGGCACTCAGAAAGATGCCTACTGCTGAACAAAAAACATCCTATCTGCAACGGCTTTGGAAGAAAACATATCTTGATGACGTGGTTGAAAGGCATCATGTGGAAAATCGTGATGCTCTTGAGGCCATCGCAGATGCTTTGTGCTCATCTGTGGGTTCTCTTACCAATACTACCCGAATAACCAACATTCTTGAAAGTATCAGAAAAATCAAGATAACTGACGATACCGTAGCCAAATACATAGGTTATCTTGAAGAAGCGTTCCTTTTCAACGAAGCTAAAAGATTCAATATCAAAGGGAATAAGTATTATGAAAACATCAAAAAGTATTATTCGGTTGATGTCGGATTGAGGAATGCACGCCTCAATTATAGACAATTGGAGCAGACACATCTTATGGAAAATGTCATATTTAATGAATTGTTGTATCGAGGCTATACTGTCGATGTTGGAGTGGTTGATGTCCGTGAGATGAAAAACAGAAAATCGGAATATAAGCAATATGAAGTTGATTTTGTGGCTGCCAATGGAAATGAGAAATATTACATTCAGTCGGCA
>Ga0265301_10004799_pt1 | contig 13529 bp, 12 predicted proteins | sample AusTroGonzalo_MG_2_FD_193488 | JGI IMG/M metagenome (GOLD analysis project Ga0265301, IMG submission 193488) | Bovine rumen microbial communities from tropical cattle in Woodstock, Queensland, Australia - Gonzalo_04 | ecosystem: Host-associated > Mammals > Digestive system > Stomach > Rumen ...
GGAGGTAATGGTTTCATTAATACGATTGTATAAGAAATCTTCGCTACCAACACTGTTTGTAGGAATTTTACTATAATTCATACCATTACCTCCTAAAAGTTAATTCCGAGCTGTCTCATAGCTCTCATAATTGCTGTATATAATTCTTGTTGAGTAGAGTCACCAATTTCAATTTCGGTTCCTGCAATATTAAGAATTAATGTATCTCCAGTAGTGCTTTCAGTGATACTAATATCATCTAATGCACCAGAAGGAAGAATTGAACCAAATGTAGTTTTGAATTCTTCTAAATAATTTTCTGCACCAAGTGCCGTCATATTTTGCATACCACTTGCTAATACTTGAGACACAAATCCGGTTGGGTCGCCAGTAATTTGCGCCGTCATAGCTTGTAATAAGAGTTGACTATTATTTAATAATTCATCAAATTTTTGACTAATTTGTTCTAATTGGTCATCAATATCATTAATAACAGCTTCTTGCGCGCGTTCACGCAATTCTCTTAATCTTTCTTGTTCGAGTTCTTTAAGTTGAGCCTCTAATTCCGCTGCTTGCATTTTAGAAGCTGCGTCGTCTGAACTGGCCAATTTAGAAAGATTGCTAATTAAGAGATTGGCTTTTTCTTCATATTCTTCATCTTCAGCTTCTTGATTAATTGTTTCAAAGTATTTAGAATATGCTTCTTTACGCTTATTTAATGAATCTTCAAGCGCTTGTTGCTGTTTACTTAAGAATTCTTTATAAACATCGAGTTGAGCTTGTTCTTGTTCTAATCGTAATTTTAAACTAGCTCGATATATGTCTTTTGTTTCATTTAATAATTTAATTTGTTCTTTTAAATATGCAATTTGACCTTCATTACGACTTTCATCATCGCGAGCTTCTTCAATATCTAATAATAATTGTAATTCTTGTTTACGCTTTTCAATAGTATCTTTAAGAACTTGATTGTTCTCTAGTGCTTGTTGAATCAAATCATAATTTTGAGTTTTGAAGGCTTCATATAAACGTTTTCCATCTTCACCACTAAATAAATCCGCATTATCATTCATAAAAGTGGTCTTTTCAGTATCGGTCAATTCATTTCATTTTTGTGCCATTTCATAAATGTTGTTAACACGATTATGAAGAGCTTCCATACTTTGACCAATATTGAGAATAGAAACATTAACTGCTGATTGATAAGCATTTAATAATTTATTATAAGCGGCGACCCATTCTTCTGAGCCTTGTTTGAATTGAGATAATTCTTCTCTGAAGACCGCACGAATAGCTTCTCCAATAGATGCGCCAGAAGAAACGGCCATTAAGACTTCGTTAATACGATCCACTGCTTCTTGAGTACTTAAACCAAATTTTTGAATAACTAATCCTCATTCATTTAGTCTATCAATAGTCATACCAACTTGATCCATGAATTCTAAGGAAACATCTTTCATAGTGTCCCTTAAATCGGCTCATTGTTGATATGCCTCATTAAATCTAGCAGTTAAAACTGGATCACCTAATGCTTCAACTTCTTTGCGTAAAGCTTCGAAAGCTTCAATACGTTGTTTAAAAGTAAAATCATCAGATTGTAAAATTTCAGTCCAACGAATTTCTTCACCATTAATAATTGTTGTAGCATTGTCAATCGCGTCGACTAATTTCTTAATAGATTCGGCACTCTTTTCTGTGGCATAAGCGTAGAGCTCTTCAGCATTCATTTGATCAAGAATAGCTTGAGTAAAAGCTTCTGTCTCTTCGCCAACTTTTTCTAAATCATCAATGGTTTCATATAATTGGTTATTAACAATAGCACGAACAGCACTTTGTACTTTTAAATAGTCAGCATTATCTTTATTAATAAGCATTTCATGACGTAGTTCTTCATTTAATGCTTTTAATTTGTCTAATTGTTGTTGTCTTAAGTCATTAGCTTTTTGACGGGCCTCTGCTTCAACATTTTGTAAATATGTATAACGTTCTTGATCGGTTTCAATAGCTGCATATACATCTTGTTCAGATGTACCTTCAATTTCTTTTCCTTTACTATCTTTTTTATTTTCAGAAGATAATTTATCTCCCGCAGAATCAAGTAATTCATTTAATTTGGCTTGATCCTCGGCAGTTTTAATAATCTTTTTATCAAGAGCATCAAATTGATCTTCAATAGTTTTAATAGCATTGGCTTTTTCAGTTAATTTATATATTTCATTAGAAAGTTTATTAATATCATTTGCTGTTTTATCTCCAGCAGATTGTGATGCAGAAGATACACCAGCACCAATAGCAAGAGCAATACCTGCTAATGCAGCTGCAACAGCAATAGCAATTGGGATACCCCAAACACCTAAATTTGAAATAATTTTTCCTGCAGCACTAGTTGCATTAACGCTATTTTCAGCAATAGCTTCTGCCATGTTCTTTTTATGTGCAGCCGCTTGTTTTGCACGAACAATAGTAATTAAACCACTAATAGTCTTCCATAATGCAACAATCATGAATAATGGCGCTGTTAAACCAGATAAACCACTACCAATTTTAGTAATCCAGCTCATTTGGCTTTCAGCTTGTGTAACTTGTTGTTCATAAATAGATAAAGTAGCTTCTGCTTGTTTTACTTCACTATTCATTTGATCAAGCTTGGTCTCTTCACGGCTGATTAATTGTTCTTGCGCAGAAATTTCAGCAGCAGATGCACCACTAGCTTTCATCGTTTCTAAAGTTGCTTTGGCCTTATTAACAACCTCTTCTTGTGTAGCTGCAGCCAATTTCTTTTCAGCAACAATAGCTTTTTGTTGAGTAACTAAATTTTTAGCATTTTGAATACCTTGTAAGACTTGTAGTTTGCGAATTTGAGTGTTTAATTGATGTTCTTTCATTTTGTTGCCCAAAATGACTAAACCAATAGTACTTAATAATACCATAGCAGTAACCATGCCAGCAGTATTACTCAAAAAGTCTGCAAGATTATCTAGAGCAACAGATACAGAGGTGATTAAATTAATAATTACATCACTATCAGTAACTGTAGTAACAACTTTTTCCCAAGCAACACTTACTTTATTAAGTGCAGCTTCCATTCCTTCCATATAAACTTCTGCTTGAGCCGCAGTAGCACCAGCAGAACGTTGTGCAATTTCTTGTAATTCAGTGACACGTTCATAATCATTCATCATGGCGATTAAACGAGATTGTTGACGTGTACCAGCTAAAGCTTTAGCAATAGCCGCTTGTTGATTGGAATTAAGAGTATCTCATTTTTTACCTAATTCGTCTAAGACATCTTCAGTGGAACGAAGCTCTCCTTGAGCGTCTCTTAATGCAATTCCAACATATGCTAATTGAGTTTCAACGTTGTTAATATCAGTACCATCTTCGAGAGTTTCTCCATAATCGCCTAATTCACGCATACGTGCAATAACTGTTTTTAAAGCAGTACCAATGGTTTCTGGAGCTTCTCGAGTGGTTTCAATGCCTTTTGCTAAAAGAGCAGTAGTATAATCAATAGACATACCTGCTAAGTTTGCTTGGGCAGCAACTTTACTTAAAGCAGTAGCAATTTCTTCATATGAAGTAGCAGATTGCGCCGCAATTGCAGCGAATTTATCACTGACTTCCATGGCTTTTTGGGCACTTAATTGGAAACCATTTAAAGCGGTTGTTAAGTAGTTAACAGACTCTGATGCACTAATACCAGCAACCTTTGCAGCAGAAATTGCCGCAGTGGTCAATGTTAAAGCATCAGCAGTTGTTTTTCCTTGACGCATAAATTGAGTTGCAACTTCTGCAACTTCTTTAGTAGTGGCACCTAAAGATGCCGCCATTTTTTGATATTGAGAAAGTAACTGATAAGTTTCTTTACGTGTCTTACCAGTAACCATTGCTTGTTCAGTTAAATATTTATCTAAGTCTTTAATTGTTCCAACTGCTTCATGTAAAGCTTTTTTAACAGTGCGTAATGCAAGAGCATAAAGAGTAAATTGTTTAAAGGCTTTACCAAGAGAAGAAGATTGTTTATTTAAATTACCATTTAAATCTTCAATAGCATTATTAGTTGCAGAAATATCGCTTTCTGTTTTTGTGTTCATTTCTGTTTTGATATCAGAAATGACAGCATTAGTGCCTGCAGAGGTTTCAACTACCTCTTTAGTAGTTGGATGAATTTCAGAACCAGTTGGAGTTTTTTCTAAATCTTCAGTAGCTTTTTTAAGAGCTTCATCGGCTGCATCTAATTCTCGTTTAAACTTTTCTACTTCTTGTGTGGCTTCTGCATATTCTTTAATGCCAGTGTGTCCTAAACGAGTTGTCTTCGCAGCTCCAGTAAGTTCAGTACCTTCAGAGTTAAAAACTTTTAAGGTACCTTTGGTATATTCTGATGCAATAGTATCTGGGTTACTAATACGACGACCACTAGCATTTTTGTAAGTAGTACCTTTATAACCTAAATCTAAAGCACCTTGTGCATTCTTTTGTTTTTCTAATGCACGAGTAACTCTATCTTGAGCTTTTGCTGCATCCAAAGTAGCCTTTTCAACTTTTTCTAATGCAGTTTTATATTCCGCAGAAAAATTAGTTAAACTTTTAGCAGCAGTATCTAAGAAATGACGTAATTTTCCTAAATTATTAAGAAAATTAGTTAATTCTGGACCTTTAAGCTTAGTAAGATCAACGGCTTGAAGAGATGCTAAAAGACCTTGGATTTTGTTTAAATCCCTGGCTCCTTTTTCACCAGAAAAAGCTCCGGCACCTTTTAGTTTTTCAATGTCGCCGCTAACTTTCCCTAGTTCCGTTTCAAGTTTTACTTTTATATCTAATTCTTCAGCCATATCCTACCTCTAGCGAAGATCTTTGATAGTATCTAACATTTCTCCGATCTCGGCATTTTCATTACCGAATGTTTGTGCAATTTGATCTAATATATCATTAATTTTTTGAATAGAGAGATTATCAATGAGTTTTTGAATTTTATCTCCTAATCCATCTAAATGAATCGCATAATGCACACGAGCTTCTGTGACTACATCTTTTAATGACATCTTAGTTTTTTTGTAGAAATCAGATTGTTTATACTCTGATTCAAAATTATTAATTACTATTTTCATTTCAAAATAATTATCAATAGCAATAATTTCTTTAATTTTTTGTTCTAGTTCAATGTTGTTCATAATAATCTCCTTTCATTAAACTATTCAATAGTAATATAATCTAATCCCGTATAAATTACATCTGCAATAATGTCAATTGTATTTCCAGTATTGCGATTTAAATAAATATTACGATTAGTTTTTATTACAGCTTTTTCAATATGTAAACTCATATCTTGTGTATTATCATTTTCATTACCAATTAATTCAAGATCAAGAGTAATATATAAGTTTTCTGGTTTATCTAAGAAGAAAGATTTACTGCCTTCAATTGAATAATAAATAGAGTATGTGCTATCAGCCTCTCTTACTTCTAAAGGCTCACTAATATCTAACTCTCCATAAGCATCTTCTAATATACCTTCTTGATTATAAATAAACACTTGATAAATTTTAGACACGCCACCGATACTAATATAAATCTTTTTTTCAATATCAGACTCAAAGTAAGCTTGTTTATGAAATAAGGGTGCTTCTATATTTTTAATATATAAAAGACTTAAAATTTTATCAGAAAGTGGAACATGACTTAATTGAATACTAGTTAAAGTATCATGATTATATTCCAAAACTCTTTTTTCTCCAATTGCTTGATTTGAATCGCGCGAACTAAAAGTTAATACAGCTTCTACTTCTTCAATGCGCATGAAAGGTTCATTAGCATATTCTGCCATTTGATTTCCAATAGGTCCGCTCGCATAGGAACGTATGATACCTTTTACTTTATTCGCAATTTTATAAGTTGACATATTAATCCTCTATTATAGTTATAGTATAGATGGCGAAATTGCAATAGTCAATTCCAGTTAAAAAAAGAAGGTCTCTAGACCTTCTTGGTTTGAAATCGGTAAGTAATATCAACTCATTCATTATTTTCTTTTTTATAAAATATTTGATTAGTATTAGGATTATCTAATGGACCTCTTTCTTCTATATATGGGCCAACTTTATAATAATTTAATATTTTAGAGAGAAATGGTTGCATTTCTTGACGGCCACTGTACATGGCTCATTTAAGATGAGGATACTCACGACGTAATTCCATTACGAGAACCGCAATATCATCGTAATATCTATCGCCACCTAAAAAACACACGCAAGTAATATGTGGATGTTCTAGGATTAAGCGCTCTAATTCCGCATAGGTCAAGTCAGTTCCCATATCTTCTTTAAGCCAGGGTTCAAAACAACCTTTACAGAAACAAGGGCATCCAGATATATTCAAGCATAAACTAACTTCATCTGGAACTTCTGTAAAAGTAACTAAACTACTTTCGTATTTAATCTTCTGAAATGGTACTGTCCACGACATCGTTATTTACCTCTGGCATCTTAGCACGTAAACCTGCTTTAGGTTTTAAACGATTGTATGCTCTTAATCCTTCTTCAATTTGACGTCCTGCTGGGAAGTTACTGGTTCTCTTTAAGTATCCAATAATACGAGTACCATAATCGACATCTTCGCTACCGCAAACTGGACATCTATCTAAAGTATGCTTGCTGATATGGCCACATTTATTACAAATTGTATTTTTGATGTTATAAGTGAAGTAATTACAACCTTCTTCAATAGCGACATCCATTAAATAACGATATTGAATGGCTGACAAATGTTCATCTAAGTTATTGTGGAGAGCAGAACCGCCGTCACAACAACCAGTAAAGTTAATTCCTTGAAAGCGGAATTTACTAATTGGGTCACAAGTTTCATCTTCGACAACATAGAAATAGCTGTTGTAACAATCGCGTGGAACTTTATAACCATCTTTTTTATCCCATTTTGCGTTCTTTAAACCTAAGTTTTCAGCTGGGACAAACTCTGTATTAAATTTACAATGGGCAGTACGAGCAGCCGCATTTAAATTTTTAATTGTTTCAAGAATATCTCTTGCATATTGAATATATCTTTGATCATCTGCATCAATAGGAATGCCTAAATATTCAGCGCCTTCAACAAATCCATTAATACCAATAGTAAGATATTGTCTATCTAAATCAATGAAGCCGGCATTGAAGATTGTTAATAAGTCTGCGTTTTTATAATCCCAAATAATAGCATTAAATGCAGTTAAATATTTATGAATACGATTAGTAATAGAAGTAATATATTCAGATAATGGTTCTTTATCTAATGCTAATGCATTATCGTGGTGCCAGTCTTGAACAATACGATTTAAGTTCATTGTAATAACACCTTTAGAACCAGTTTCAATACCACCTGCACCAAGAGTATAAGAGAAAGTATTATCTTCAATACCATTTCTTAATCTGCAACAAGAGGATAATGAATCGACACTATCACTTTGATACATAAAGAATGATGCACCTTCTGCCCACATTTTCGCGCAGAAGTCAGCCATATCCTTATCACTGTATTCTCCATTAACTGTGTGCATATTAACAGTTTCAACAGGGAATGTTAATAAAGTTTTAAGACGTTCTTTATTAAACCATTCCATAAAAAGTTTTTGAAGAACACAAGTAGTTTCATACTTTGGTTCGTTACCATCTGGGAAGATAAAATCTTCAAAAATTGCGTGGAAATAATCGAAATCTAAATATGCGACATTCCAGAAAACTGATTGATAACCACGTGCACCGGCTGGCTGATTAATTGTATAAACGATTTGTTCAAAGTAATTTTCAATTTTCTCACGTAAAGTAATTTTACGATCACGACCCGGCAACCATTCAACCACTTCATCTAAATGGTCGGTATAATCTTCACCGTAATCTAATCGAGCAAAATAATCGAAATAAGTAAAGAATTCAGGTGTCGCAGTTGCGCCCGCGAATTGTCCCGCAACTAAGAAAATTAAGTTAATAAATGAACCACAGAAAGAACGTAAATATTTTGGTGCTTCTGAACCGCCACCAATTTCCTTTAATCCATTAAGAATAAAAGGATAAAGTGTTATTGAACAGCAGTATGGAAAAATAGAAGTTTCATCGTGTTTATAAATAATGTGATGAGCTAAATCTTCTTCATACTGAGCTGCCAACTCAGGTCCATACATTTCAGTTAATTTTTGTCGCATTAATTCACGATTAAGTGCGATAGTGTCTTTCTTTGGTAATTCTGCCGCAAGAGTAGCAATATTTTTATTGACTACGTTAGCATTTTGGTCTACTTCACTACCAGACGCGGCATTCTGTGCAGTCATATATTTTTTTATAAATGCAATTTTATTTTCAATTGTATCTTGTTTCATACTATTGTCCTTTAATCCATTGACGTGCTTCTGGGGCTTGCATTCTAACTCCATTCACTTCAAGCACTGGAGGGTGAGTAATTCCTAACCCTAATAATGTGTCTACGTCATTCACGTAGGAGTATTCTAAACCTTTTTTATCAAGTTCCATCTTTAGCATTTTACAGATTGGACAGGTCGGTGAAGAATATAATGTGATGCTATCTTTCATATTCGATCTCCTTATAGCGTGTATATGAAATTATAGTGCATACAAGAAGCTTTGACAAATTTAAGGTAAATAAAAACCCTTAACCGAAGTTAAGGGCCGATGTACTGTTGTTATAAGTGACTAATCGCCGCTGCTTCCACCAGAACCTTCTTTTCTTTCAAGAACGGTGTAGAATTCACCATGGATGACTTCTTCGCCAGCTTCATTACCAACGAGAATATCTGTGGTTAAAAGGTCACCATTCATATCAAAGACTGTTGCGTCACCTTCAGCATCTTGTGTAAGATTGAAGAGTGAGTCTGGTAAGAATTGATAGAAGACGATAGTAACTTGGACTTGTTGACCAGTAACTTGATCGATGAAGAAAGATTCACCGATAATAAGTTTTGTGCTTGCAAAGTCAGAACCAACATGTAATGCAATGCGACCATCTTTCATGGTAGAATTATCATATTCGACTAAACCACCACAAAGAGCTTCAATAGCTTCAGCATTACCTAAAGCATCTTGCATTTCTAAACGAGCGGTCTTACCATATTTAATTAATGGGTTAGCGTATTGACCACCAGTAATGGTTTTTGTTGGACCTTCTTGAGAAGCATTGGCAACTTTTAAAGTATCTAATGTGCAAAGAGCTTCTTCAGCTAAATAATGTTCGACGATTTCGTCAGCATTATGTGTAGAGAAAGCAAAGTCTGGATCGAGGTTATAAACTTTTGCGTTCATAACTGTAACGACACCAAAACGAGCTAACATGCTGCTGAATGTGGCATTGCTACTAGATTTTAATCTAGAATATCTGGACATATATTTACCTCTTATTTAATAAAGAAATCCAATTTCTTGCCTTTCTTTGTGTTTCCGGCTGCAAATGCTTGTGCATTTACCTCATAAGACACTGCTCCAGCAGCCAGCTTTTGGAGCCAATGAATTTGAGCCATAGTTTGATTAAACAAGTAATCAATAGATATTGAAGGGAACTTATAAGTAATTGCAAGCATCGCTTTAATAAGACCTTCTGCGTCGCCTTGTTTCGCACGCATTTTTTTGATCTTAGCTTCAGCAGCTTGTTGAGCCATAAAAAACTTACGAGCCTCTTCTGATGAGAAAACAAGAGGTTTTTCTACTTTCTCACCATAAGATAATTTTAATAAATATATAACGTATTCTCAAATTTCCTCGGTCATAGTAATACCATTAACACGAATAATTTGGGTTCCTATTTCAATCTCAGGCATCAAACTAGTTAAAGTGTTCCGTAAGATTGTATATAGAAATGAAAATTTATCGTACATTCCTAACATAAATAAAATTAATTGTACATAATTTCAAGAGGTCTTTTGTTCTTTTTCCTCAAAACCAAAAGCTTTATGTAACGTATCAGGATGTAAAATAAATAAATGATAAAAAAGATTTCAATCATGATCTTCATAAAAGTCTTTCATAACTTTTAAGTTTACATGAAATTTTTTGCTAGTGTCTTTTTCATCAGTATAAACTGTAACTGTTTTTGTAAGAAATAATTTAGTAATACTAAAATCAGATTCCATTACATCTCTCCTTTCACAGTGACTTGGTCACTGATATTAAGATTCAAACGATATGCTGTATGAAATTCTGAAAGCATTACATGTGAAATAGATGTAATGTTAATCTTTCCAACTGCAGAAAGTTTGGTATCTTGTAAAACAGCAATAATACGATCACAAATTTCTAATAAACGATTGCGATTATCATTAATTAAAAGTTCAGATTCTGTAGTACTAACATAAATTACAAAGTTACCACGAGTATTAGGTTCATTAGAAGTAACAATAGTATCTAATAATATAGATAAGAAAGTATTTCTACCATATTCTTCAATTCTATTTTCTACAGGAGGAAAAACAGAGATATAATGATTTTGAATAAGGTAATTTAAATCTACAGTAGATGGCACATCATGATCTAAAGCATCTGTACCATCATTGTAAACTAATTTAATTAATATGGAATCTTGCGCAAGTAGACTAGCAATTTCCATCACAGATTTTTTAATATTCTTTAATGGTTTCATAATCTTAACCTGCCTTATATGTTCGACGAATTATATTATTATTATTGTCTTTAGTTTCAATTGTAACTTGAGAAACACCAAATGGAATCGAGAAGGTTACTGAATTACCAGTATGTTTTTTGATTTTGATATTATTATTATCGTAAACAAAATAACCAGCGTGTGTTTCTACTACAATATCAATATTGTATCCAATATGATACAAATCGGAAACGTTTGGATCTTCTTCAGGTGTAATTACGATATCTGAGATATTATTCACTGCTCTTTCGATATAAACATCTTCTCCAACATGTTCTGCAATGGTTTCTTTAGAAACTGTTGTGGCACGTAAAGAATAATAAACTAAACCTGGAGAACTAATTGCATCTCATTCTTGAACTAACCATGGACGTTGTTTAATAACAATTTTATCAGCAAAACCTAATACATTCTCAGGTAATACTAACACAGGTTTTTGTAATGATTCAAGAGATGCGCCATATTCGTTCTTAATATTGACGTAGTTCTTTTCAGGACCTTTAAAATAACCCCAAGTATCCTCTACTTCAATATTGCATAAATAAGCCAAATACTTATGCCACTTAACATCTTTAATTACGACAATTTCTTCCGCAATTAACCAATGTAATCCCTTAGCGCCCCATACAGAGCCGATATCAAGGGAGTCTTCCCATTGTGTATAAATATAAGCTTTATCTTTTTCTTGTTGGTTCACGACCGCAGCCTGAACCGAATATATATCCTCACCGCTATCAGTGGTGTTAAGTTCAATTTTAATTGATGGGTAACCTTTAAAAATGAAGTGTTTATTTACTTCACCTTGTGCATCCATTCGTTTCTTGTTGCGTTCTTGGAAACGAGTGAATCTATCCATTGATGTCACCTATCGTTGGTTTTCTCTCTGATGAAGTGCGGCTATAACGATTTTCTAAATCTTTAGCATATTCACGATATTCTGCCATTAATTTAGTCGCTTTATCGACTGCATTGGCGCGTGAGTATGTTTTAATATTCGCATCGGTGTAAATATCTTCAAAATTGTCTGCATTGGAGATTTGGTTTTCACACCAGAATACTTTCATCCATGCGACAAGGATTTCGATTTCAGAGTAAGTAAGTTCATTATTGAAGTAAGCGTGAGGAATTGCCTCAGTATCTTCAGTTTCAACTACATTACCGTTCTCATCTCTTGTCGCATAGAAAACAGTATAATCAGTAGAGATTTTTGGAAACTTAAAGGCAGCCACAGCACGTTGTGCTAAATAAAAACATTCTTCATCGAGATCGTCTTGGGTGATAACACCATAATATTCACCACGAATGGTTGCAACAAAAGGTGGATATAATACTTTATCTCAATATTGCATAACTGCCTCCGTCTTTTTAATTATTCAGCGTCGCCTTCTAAATCGCCGCCGTCAATGAAGAGTTGAATCTTCAAAAGATTTTCGAGCATATTAACTACACCAGTATTGAGTTCATCACGGTGAGTAATTGCTACTTGTCTGACTAAATTTTCGCCGTATTCTTTCATAGCGTCCATAATCTTAGAACGATTACCAGAGACTAAAATAGAAAGAATGACTTTTTCGTTATCTTCTTTTGCAGGAGTGAAATCTAACTTATCATCAAAGTATGCGCCAGCTTCATATGCGGCTTTAACTAATGCATCATTATTTTCAAATGTAATATAACCTTTTTTATAAAGATTATAATTACCATCATCCATGAAGATACCTAATGCCCAGTCAAGTGGTAAAACTTGATAAGGATTACGATTAGTTAATCTGATGGTTTTGCTAAGTTGTGGGTTACTAAATGGATGAATGACGAAGATTAAGTCATTTGGGATGACCTTTTTCATTCTAAAGGCCTTTAATTGTGTTTCAGGCATAAAATTTCCTTTCTGTTAATAAATAAGGGGAAGGAAGGGCTACTTCCTTCCCCGTGGAGCTTAATTTAATTAAGCGATGACTGCATCGGTAACATTGATGACTGCAAAGTTGTTAGCCATTGCAACACCGATACCGATCATCTTGTGTGCTTCCCACTTTTCAGAGCCTGTAGCTTGAGCATTCTTTTGAATGTACATTTCGCCACGGAGAGCAACTTTAACTGGTTTTGCACCAGATGGGAGGACGAAGACGTATGTTGGATCGTAGAACCAAGTACCGTTGGAGTTATCTACTAAGTAGTTTGGTAATTCGACGACTTTAACGCCTTTATATAAACGGATGATACCATAGAGTCTACGTTCTTTGGAATCTTCTAATTCTGGGTGATATGCGTCAGCAACGTTTTCGAGCTTATCCATAGCAACAGCAGAACCAAAGATTGTTGGGATACCGTATTGTTTGACATATGGTAAGACGACATCTAAGGATGCACCTAAACCGTCTTTAGTTGTGGTGACAACTGCGTCACCTTCTTTGATACGTGGATATCCAGCCACTGGAGTACCAACTGCTAAAGCGTTGAATACTTCTTTGTAAACGATTTCTTCAAATCCTTCAAGGATGTTGTTGAATAATTCGCCTAAGCTCATTCTACCAAGTAAGATTTCTTCGAGAGTGACATAGACAGCGACAGTTTCGACATGAGTAGAAACACCGAAGTATTTGTTATCAAGTCTTGCTGCACGGTAGATACCACCACGAGCACCTTTGCTGATAGTTAATTTAGCACGGTTTTTACCGATTTTTTCGATGTCGAAGACTGGTTCAGCATCTCTAGCAAAAGATTTAACTTCTGCATATTCGTTAAGAACTGCGTCTAATTTCTTAGGGAGAATTTCGTCTACGCTTTCTTCGATTAAAGCGAATGCTCTATCTTCGACAGCGCGGATTTCTCTTGGAGTGGAATCTTTAGTTAATCCTAATTCTTCCATTAATTTGTTAACTGCTGCTGTGTTAACATCT
>Ga0265301_10004802_pt1 | contig 13521 bp, 14 predicted proteins | sample AusTroGonzalo_MG_2_FD_193488 | JGI IMG/M metagenome (GOLD analysis project Ga0265301, IMG submission 193488) | Bovine rumen microbial communities from tropical cattle in Woodstock, Queensland, Australia - Gonzalo_04 | ecosystem: Host-associated > Mammals > Digestive system > Stomach > Rumen ...
GTAATTGCTGTTATACATTTATATAAAGTATTATTATAAATTACTACATCATTAACATTATAAGTTGCTGTATTATCATAAGTATCTGTAATATCTGTATAATTTACTTTACCTGCTAATGCATTTTCTACATCACCAAAGCTATCTATTGCTGTGCCATCTTTAATATTTGTTATTTCAGAAGATAGCTCACCTGATTTCTCATCTAAAAGAATTTCAGCTGCAGTTGCTCTAGCTGTTTCAGCACTTATAGCACCATGTAATGTAGCTTCTTCATTAGTTGTTAAAAACCATCTCTTAGCTTGTGGAGGTTCTGCACCACTATAAGCTAATACTTCTAGTGATGTATTTGTAAATGCTGCCCAACCAAAGATATATAAAACATTTTTTCAGTCTGCTGGTGCATACCAAGCACTTTCATCTGTAGCCTCAATCTCTTTAGTTGTGCCTATAGCATAGATTAAAGTCAATTTCTTTTGGTTATCTTCAATAGCAGTATCAGCTAGTATAGTATCCAAGCTAGCTACTAAGTTAGTATAAGCATCTTTCTTATTAGACCATTCATTTGCTCTAATTTGTGTGTCAGTTAATGAGGTACGTCTATCTATAAGTTTTACATACTTAGTCGTTTCATCTACAATACTATTATATTCTACTCAGATGCTACCTATTACTTCATGTTGTTCTTCCAAGTCTAGATCTGTAGTTATATCTTCTTGACAAACTTCAACAAATAAATCTAAGTCTGTTTTTAAATTTGCAGATGATGTTCTGCTATCAAAATATATACTATGAGAAGTATATGCAATATTTAATATGCCATCAAATGTAGCATCATTATAGAATTCAGCTTTATTTGATTGATATTTACCATCAATACCTAAACCAATAATTGTGCCTAACTTATTACTATTTATTGTAATATTAGATGGAGTTGATGGTGGATATTCATAACAAGTAGAGCCTTTACCATTTCCAGCATTATGTTCCCAGCCAGCTCTTACCTTAACATCACCATTTGTTGTATAATAGCTTTGTCCTGTTGGTTGTGTTGCAATATCATACTTATTAAAGCCTGTATTGTTATTTGTTGAATAATTTAATATTCTATTTGCTTGCTGTGATGTCTTATTAGGATTTGTTTGAATGCTTGATAGCTTATTAGCTGTAAGCTTTAAGTCATTATAAACATTTATTGTTGTGAAAGGAACTAATGTCATTGTTCCCTCTTGACTTATAGGTTGTGGCTGTTGTGTAAATTCTATTTTGTAAATATAATTATTTCTAAATTGTCCACTATCTTGACCTGTATATCTAATATAATAGCCATTATAATTTGAAGTAATATAGTTATTTATTTCAGCTGGATTGCTTACATTAATGAAGGCTTCTTTTTCTAATTGGTCTTGAACAGCCTTTGTAGTTGGAGCATTATTATTATTTATATTTCCGGCTTGACCCTTAGTAAATGAAACTTCAAAACCTTGCGGAGTAGCTGTAATAATACCATCAACTTCAACAATAGTCTTTAAGTAGCTTCCATCTTGTCCTACATTTGCTGTATTTAACGCTGCAATTTTTGTATCTGTATATGTTTTTGCAGCTAATGTTGTAGGCGCATTATTATCTGTTGGTGTCTCAAAGTTGGTATCAAATGCTTTTGTATGTGAATGAGCAATACCATCAGTTTCAGTAATATAATCTACATACTCACCATTTGTTGTTGATTCAGCTGTATTATCTAAAGCAGCAATAGCTGAGCTTACTGTGCTTTCAGTAGCTAGCTTGTTAGTGCTTGCATTATAAGTGCCATCTACAGCAAAGTCTACATTTTTATCTTGGTCAATTGGTAGCTTTGTCTTATCACCATTAATTGATAGCGTATCAATTTTACCACCTTCTGTTTTTACATAGTTTTCGGTAGCAAGTTGATTATTATAAGCAGCATCATCTGGAAGAATATCTCCGGCATCTACTAATGTGTGATTAGTATCATCCCATACAACAAGTTGACCATCAACTAAAGCACCTCTTGTAGCGATTTTTTGGCCTTGATTTGTATCAAAGTCAAACTCTCCATCAATATATTTGCCTTCGCCTAACATCAAAGCATTTTCTACAGGGTCATATAAGCCAACACCTTCTGCTTTAGCTACATAATATTGACGTCCTTGTGTAAATGTTAATGAATCATCTAATTTATATTTATTTGTTTCATATTCATAATAATATGTGTCAGGCTTATAATCTTGCTCTAACAAAGCATATTCAGCATATTCGCCTGTAAGAGCCACTACACCTGTTAAATCAGTTAATGGTGCATTTGTACTATTAGTAACTAATAAATTAGATTTAGCTTGAATAGTTTCTTGGTCAACAGTAGTAGTTGTGCCCTTAACAGTTAAGTCTCCCATAACTGTTGTATTATTTTTAGCCGTTAAGTTTCCTTGACCATCTACTGCTATTGCTGTATCAAACGTATCAAGTCTGCTATCTAAAGCACTTTCTGCTGCTCTTGCTGTTTCTGCTTCTTGAGCTAAATCTAGTGATAAAGCCCTTTCAGCAGCCTTTGCTCTAGCCTCTTCGTCGTCCACATCAGCTACTCTATTAGCTTCTTCAGTATCTATTCTATTTTTTACATCATTATTAAGCTTATTAAGAACCTTATCTGATTCTTGTTTATAAAGCTTTAATTCTTCTAATGATACTATTTTATCACTCATTTTTTGTTCTTTTCCTTTTTGTTATTTTATATTATAATGCTGTTACTGTATCTGTAAATCCTGTACCTGGCGTATAAATTGTAACCGAATATAAGCTGCCTTCTTCTAAAATCAATGCTGTCAATATAGCACGTGTATCTGATCCATCATAAATTATACTGCAAGGTAAGCCTGATATTATATAAGAGATTGCTTCATAATCACTATAACTAAGCGTTTCGCTAAGCTTAGTAAAAGCTGTTGACTTAGTAGTATAGATATAAAAAGTATCCTCTACCTCGCCATCTTCAGAATAAGCAATATCAATAGCATGCTTATATAATTGTGTACCGCCTCCACCTGAAACTTCAGCAAATTCTAAAGATAAATCATCTTTAACTTTTAAATATTTACCTACATCAGCATTTGTAATATTAGGCATTCTAATATCTTGAATATCTGTAACTTCTTGACCTTTTTGTACTTGATTAATATATCCCATAAAGCATTCTCCTTTATTCTAAAACTAGTTTATTATTTACTATTTGGCTATTTGTGCCAATATTTAATTCTAATGTATTATTACTAATATTGTCAGCTTCTGTTAATTCCATTGTCTCATCTACAATTTCATTACCACTTGTGTTAAACAAATCTAAAATATCTTGTTGAGTTGCTCTTGTATTTAATTGCTCCTGTAAATTAGCTTCAACACCTTTAGCTCTTGTCTCTTCTGTATCAACATCAGCTGCTCTGTCGATTATTTCTTGATCAATTTTATCATCTAAGACACCTTCAGCGGTTGTAGCTCTTAGCTCTTCAGCATCAACATCATCAGCTCTATCTTGAATTTCTTGATCTAGCTTGGCTTCTATTCTGGCCTCTTCATCACCAGCTCTTTGCTCTTCAGCTTCAATATTATCTTGTAAGACGCCCTCAGCTTCAATCGCCCTGGCTTCTTCTGCATCTACATCATCTATTCTATCTTGAATTTCTTGGTCTATCTTCTCGTCTAAAGCTGTTTCAGCATCTATAGCTCTAGCCTCTTCATCATCGACATCTTGAATTCTATCTGCTATTTCTTGATCAATTTTATCATCTAAGTCTTTTTCAGCTGCTTTAGCTCTTGCAATTTCTGCTATTAAATTTTCGTTTAGATTTTCTAAAATATCAATGCCGGCTAAAATTCTAACTTCAATTTCATCCAGCTCCGCTAAATATTCATTCATAGTGTCTGCATTTAGCTTTGCAAGTTTAGCTATTTCAACTTCTGGCTCTGGGTCATCTCTTTTTAATCTAGCATCTGTAACTTGTGCAGTTGTCGCCCAGGCAGCAGTATATCTATCTCCTGTTTCAGCATCTGTATATATTACACGCAAATAAAGTAATACTTGCTCTAAATAGATAGGCACACGATTAAAATATTCGGCAGGAATTGTAAATGTTTGACCAATTGGGTCTATACCTTCTATTTTATCTGTAGCATCTATTATAGCATTATAATTTAGACCTTCAACAGCTGAAGTTAATTTAACAGCTCTAATCTTTCTTAATTCTGAGTCATCATTTGAAATATATACATAGTCAGAATCTAAAAGAGCATCAAAATCCGGAATCTCTTTTGCTATTCTTTTTGTATTTTTTGGAACTAGTCTATCTTCTAAAACCTTTAATCTGCCATTTTCGCCTAAATCTCTTGGAGCACCAGGAACAACTGGAGCAGCATTAGGCACAATTGGTGGTCTATTTGGATACAAAGGTTGATTTATTGGCTTTTTATTCATTTAGTGCTCTCCTGCGCAATATTTTTAACTTGTCAGTCAAATAATTTAGCATAAAAATACCAGCTAATAATTAAATTGCTGGTGTTGGTTTGAATAAAAAATGAGCTCATTATAAGCCCATATTTCAACGAGATTATAATAGGTAGATATTTTGCTTGCTTATAGCTTTATAAGTCTTATATAAGACTTAGCTAAGTCATATAAATAAAATGAGACGGCTCCCGTAAAGCAGAAAGTCGCCCCATCCTATATTTTAGCCCCAGTATGAATTTAATCCATAACCGGTAACTTTTCCTAAATCAATTAAGAAGTCTCTTAACCAATTAGACTTGCTTTGTTTTTGTTGAACTTTTTTGCGTCCACACATTAAAATTATACTTACCATACCTCTCATTTACCCGGATACTTGCTCTTTTTGTATCCTTCCTTTAAAACATATATTTAATCTTTGCTCTAAAATAGCACATTTTAGCACCTAATATGCTCTACACCTAAGTAATTAGCTTAGATATTAGCTTTTCATAGCACTATTTTAAGATTATCTAAGTAATTTGCCTCCAGAATCACCTTAATTTAGCTTAAAATTGCAACAAATTATTGCAAATTTGCCACACTCTAGGCTATAAAAGTAGAGCCAAATTTGGCCCTTGCTTTTTTAATACTTAACCTTTGGTCCTAAACCTAAAGAAATGCCTGAAGGTGGAAGCTCTCCTTCTTTTAATTTATACTGGCAAGTCCTCACGCTGTCTTTGCATCTAAACTTGCATCTTGGTGTCTCACAATAATAGCAGCATAAAAACTTTTTGTCTTTATCTTCACACATATTCTTAAAACTACAATTATAAGTCTTACTCATCTAAAAGTTCGTCCTCCAATACCAACATATTTATTTTATGTCCATAAACTGTGCAATGATCACAGAAAATAACCTTATGCTTTTCATCTACTACATAGTTATATTCTTCTGGTTTTACATCTTCTTTGCTCCACCAGCCATCAAAGAATTCAGCTCTTGGCCCAAAAGCAAATGCATGCCAATGACCTACCACTATCCACTTATCCCAACCATTTGGAAAATAGCTGCAGTGTTGTGCATAATCAAAAGGTGTTTTAGTCCATATCCAATGATGCCAATCTTCATCTGAATACTTATTAAGTTTTTTATAGTCATAAACCATATCATAATTATAATCAGATAGCTTAGGTGATTTCTTCACTTGTCTATAAGGAAGCCAGCCATGTGTAAAAACATAGTTTTTAGTCTCAAAATAATATGGTAAATTATCACACCATTCTTTTAGCTGCTTTCCTTCGCCAAGCATATTTACAGCACAAACTTCTTCTTCATATGACTTGCCAAAATATCTATCATAGAATTTGTCCGGTTCAGGCTTATCTGGTAGACTATTAAGGTAATCATAAACCGGATCCATTATATCTGGGTCTTTATTTATATTTTTTATATTAGCAAAGAAGCTAAGTATCGTTTTGTCTTCGCCATTTTGTTCATCAAGGTCTGATACAAAGCCTTTTTCAAGCATTTTAGCTACAAAGTATTCTTCGTGATTACCCTTAATACAAATAGGCTTATTTTTATGTGTATTAGAAATTAAGTATCTCCAGATACCATAAGGACCCTTACCTGTTGTAGCACGGCCAAAATAGTCGCCAATAACAACTATTTGATGATCTGGATTCTTTTTGTCATAGCCAGATTCTTTAATAGCTGCCATCATAGCTTTATAATCGCCATGAATATCGCTCATTACAAATAACTTCATTTCTTCTTACGCTTATCCTTTTTTGGCTTATTGTTCCAATACCATAGCACATCCCAGTTATTATACTTACCTATCATAAATAACAAGATAATTGCTGATGTAAATGAAACACCTAATGCCACCCATCCATTAACCATTCTTTTTATCCTCCTTGGTGTATAAAGCTCTATTGCTCTTAATTATAATCAAAACATCATCAAGCTGTTCAATTTTGCCTGTTAAAATGTCAATCTTTTCTTTCATAAGCTTACTTCTAAACAAGAAAAATTGTTTATCATACATCTTTTTTAATGCTTCTCTTTCTGCTATTAAACCATTTCTTTTTAGCTCTAATGTTTTGTATAAACTAACGCTCATCTTTAATACTCCTTTGTTTCTGGTATATATTTATCAAATTCTTCAATTTGAATAGGTCTAAAGTTTTGTCTTTCAACACAAACGCATTGTGAGTGCTCTGTATGTGTATTATACATTGAGTTTCCATGCACGTGCCCATAAATATTAAAAAATGGCATATTGTCATTCATATAAGCAAGCGGCGCATGAGAAAGCACAAAGAAATCTTTTAAGATAATTGGATACTTAGATACATACTCAAAGCCGCCATCTAAATAAGCTGCAAGTGGCAAGTTATCGTGATTTCCCATAATCATACGCTTGTGTCCATTTAGCTTTTTGATGAAGTCTTTAATGTTAGCTTTATTTCCCATAGCTAAATCGCCTAAAAACCAAACTGTATCTTCTGGTTTTACAACCTTATTCCAGTTTCTTATCAAGCACTCATTATGCACTTCTAAGATAAACTTTCTTTGCTCTTCATCCTCTAAGTATTCCAATACCTTATTTACTTTTTCTGCATGGCTTAAGCCTTCATTCCATCTATACTTTTTTTCGAGCTCCTCAATAACCATATCAATACGAGATGGCTCATATTTTAATATGTTCTTATGGTTAAAATGTAAATCGCTTATAAAGTATGTCTTGTTCATTAAAAGTTAATCCTCTTTTCAATATAGTCTCTGCCTTCATTTACAAACTTAGGAATGTCTAAGTCTACAAACCAGCCATCATTATTTCTAACTGCACAGCTTCCTCTCTTTAGATAAGTTGGAAAGTTATTCCAGTTAATTCCCTTTTGAAGCATTAGCATATCTTGAAGCTCATTACAGCTCTTACCTTGAAGCTCCTTGTGCGAGAAGTTTGCTTGAGCTACCATTTGCACAGAGTTTCTTTCAGCATCCATTTGTCTCCAAAGCACACAGTTGCATACTTCTTCTTTAGGGATATTAAATGCTCTTGCATCAAACATAGCTTGTCCAAGCTTTTTAGCATAAGCTTTAAACTCATCTGTATTGCCGGTCATCTCAGCTACATTTTCAGCAAAGTGCTTATTAAAGCTAAGTGTTGCAATAGAAGCTCCAATTGATACAATCTTTTGTACTTGATAATCAAACCAAGCTTCTGATTCTAATGTCTTATAATCTACTAAGACTAATGTAATTTCATCTGATTGTGTGTAGCCTAATACACAGCCTTGCACATTCTTACATAAGTCTAACATTGTGTCTTGCATTGTCTTTACAAGAATATCATCAAAAGGCTTGCGCATCTGTTTCGTAAACGAATGAAATGCGCGACCATCTAAACGCATAATAACAGGCACACGTCTTGTTAAGTATGTTTTAGATCTATTCTCGTAGTTTTCTTTCATTCTGTTTCCTAAATCATCTCTTAGTGCCATAATTATATTCCTCTTTTATCTTTTATTTAGCCAATTGTAAAGCCACATAAACCTTCCCATTCTTTTGGCCTTTCAATATGTTGATACTTGTCATCAATCCATTCAAAAAATATTGGGTCAAGGTCATCTGGATATAGCCCTGGCTCAAGGCCTTCAATTACTGCATATTTATAGCAGTTTTCATGTATATCACATTTATTCTTTTCAATTACATCAATAGCTTCATCTAAGGTCCCAAAGAAACCGACTACTCTGCTAATATCTCCGCTTAAGTCTTCTATTGTTGCTACAAAATATAACTTCATATTAATCTCAAACTTCATATTAGTCCCACCATCCTCTAAAATGTCTTGATACGTACAAGAAGAAGTCATCAAAAGCTTTTTGTTCAGCTTTATATGCTTTTCTTAGCTTATACTTCCATATATACTTGTTTATGAAGCAGTCCCATCTTGAGCAGTAAGAATAATGCACATCTTTATAGTTTTTATGACCATTAGCTTTGCACCAGTCATCTGCTTCTTGATTCTTCAAGAAATTAAGCTCCTCTTTCCTATCATCTCTTATTTCTTTAGTCTTATATAGAAGCTTTCCACTATGCATACAGTCGCCTTCGTGTATTTCTACCCAGCTATATGTATGCTTATTTGCCCAAGTGTACACATTATCATCAAAATCAGTATCTTGAGCATAATTATAAAGTCTTATGGCTTCCTCTATCTCAGCTGCTATCTTCCCACGCTCTTCTTCCGCAGTCATACCAAAACGAGAAAACCAAGCTTTCATCTTTTGTAGCTTATATAAAATCAAGTCCATTAAGAAGCCATGATCCCAGTCCATATCATATTTGATAAAGTCCTTCCACTCAGCTTGCCATTGGCTGTTTACATAGCTTCTTGGCTTATCTTTAGGTGCATGCTCTTTTTGAAGCTCTTTTATTTCAGCTAAGAAATCAGGATAGCCTGCTTTTAAGCCTTCTCTATAAGCTTCCTTACAAGCCTCTAATTCTGCCATTGGGTCTCTTTCTAATTCTTCTGCCATATTAGTCCTTTCCTTATTATACTAATATATTATACAATATTTTATTTATTTTTATTATACTTTATCAATAAATAAATGTTAAAAAACATAATAAAAAGTTGTAGGAGACCCACAACTAAAATTAAAAATGAAAAATTGCCTGATAACATTTCAGTCCAAATTGTCTGTAGCCAAGTTAGCATATACACAAATACCTCTCTAAATAGTTTTACAAAATTTAGCAGAAAAAAAGACCAAGATTATTCTTTTGCTTGATCGGAGCAGTGAATAACCTTGGCTGAAATATTACAGTGGCTAAACTATTAAATAGGTGTGCTACCGTTACACTATCGCCCTATACATTGTTGGCAGGGCTTATCGGAGTCGAACCGTTCCACCGGATTTGTAGTCCTAAGAAATAAGTATTAGCTCTATGTATTTAGTTTTTTGGCCTAACTATCCTTTTTAATAATCCCAATTTGCTAAAAAATGAAATAAGTATAGGCTCTAAAACTTTATGTCAAAATTTGGCTTGGCTAGTGTAATACAAGCCGCTGCTCTACCCCTGAGCTACACCCGGCATACTGTGTCGGGTGATGGGAATCGAACCCATGACTCGCGGCGCCCTTTAATATTTGTTAGAAATAAGCACAAGCTCTAATTGTTATATTCAAGTTTGAGGCCAGGCTATTAATAATACGCGGTTTGGTTGCGTATTATAGGAATCGAACCTATAATAACCATTAGAAATAAGCACTGGCTCTAATTGTTGGCTGAACTATAAATCTGTTTGGCTGGGACTGCAACCCAGATTTCCGCCTTAGGAGGACGGTGTTTTTTACGCTTTTTAAACTACCAAACTTGGTCTTTTGTTAAGAAAGATAGAAATAAGTATCAGCTCTATTTTTATTGTTAATTTGCATTAGCTAAGGCTACTAGCTTTTCTAGTTCAAATGTTCTAATAACCTTTTGCTTTTCTGTATTGATTACAGCTGTATCATCTAAGACAATATCAGCTTCTTCTGGAGTGGCTACTAATTCACCTCTTTGCTCCATAATATTACCAATATTCAAGTCTAAGAATGATGGGTCTAAATACTTGTCAAAACCTGCACCATCTGAAGCTGTCAATGTTCTAGCGTTGCATTCTACCATTAAGTTTAATGAAATGATTTCCATTGTATCTAAATCAATAGCAAATGCTGTGCAGTATCTTGTATCACCCTTTACATGGAATTGTAAAGCCATATTCTTTGGATCCCAAGCTCTTGTATTTAGATCATCCTTGTTTTGGTATCCACAGTAGATTTCACCCTCATTTAGAGTGCTTTGGTAGCCATGTAAACCTTGAATGATGTACTTACATCCTCTTGCCTTCATGGCTTGTAGGTTAATGTCAAAGTATTCAGCACCATCTCTACCTCTGTCATCGCCTGAGAATAAAATGTCGTTTCCAAATGGCTTTTCTGAATAATTGCAATAGTTCATTGTAGCTACTCTGCCATCTTCAAATATTAATAGTAAGTCTGAATCAATATCATAAGCATTCTTCCAATAGATGAAAGATCTAATATACTTACCTTGACAAGCTACTCTTGAGCCTGTTGGTAATGTATCAATGCCCTTACCAGAAGCTGAAGTATTAGTTGGTAAACCAATGTTATAGAAAGCTGGGTTAATGTAAATCTTTCCTAACTTTGGCAAATTAGCATAGTATTCTAATACCTTTCCAATGCACTTTTCTCTTAGGAACTTTAATGTGCCTTCTGATAATCTTGACTTTCTCCATCTTGCTTCGTAGTCAGTTTCAACGTGTCTCTTAACCTTATTCTTAGCGAAGAATGTGAATGTTCTAGCTTGATTTCCATCAGCCTTTAATGTATTTACCAATTGTAGTAAAACGATTGGATTCTTGGCTTCTAACAAGCCCAAAATCTTAATTTGGTCTTCTGGATTAGCTCTTGATAAAAGCATCTTTAGGTTTCTTTGCAATAAAGAACCATTCTTAGCATATACTTGTGCTGCTTCATAAATCTTACCTTGCTTAAACAAAGCTGTAGCCTTCTTATATGGAGAGTTGGCTTCAACTTGCTTCATAAAAGCTGCATCACCAAACTTTTGGATTAGCTTGTTGAAATACTTAGCTTGCTTCTTTGACAATGGGCAGTTTCTTGATAGCTTCAAAGCAGCTTCTAAAATAGTAGCTTGCTTGTCTGACAAAGCCTTTACAGCTTGATCTAATGAAGCCTTTTCACCCATGTACTTAATAGATAGCTTTACTACGTCCTTCTTATCTAAGAACTTAGCGAATTCAACATTCTTATCTAATAATAACATAATGTTATCCTTACACTTTAAGCCATTTTCTGTATCTACTAAGCCTTCATTGAATAGCAATTCAAATTCAGCTACTTCGTCTAAGCCGAATGGTCTTGTGTAAGCACAGTAAGCATCAGCTACTTCTCTTAGCTTAGCTAAAGCCTCTGTTGGCTCTAAGATAGTGAAATTACGTAAAACAATTTCATCGCCTACCTTATATTCTGGCAAGTCCTTCTTAAAGATTTCTGGTCTTGTATAAATTCCTGTGCCTGTTTCAACTAAGAAATATGAAACTAATTGTTCAATTAGCAACTCTGACTTAGTAAAATATCTTAAATCTTGTGGATTTGCATAGAAAGAAGCTGGAACATTTAGCTTGTAAAGTCTTGAAATGTCTTCTACCATTTCCTTTGTTAACAAACCTGGCTTATCTACAGCTATACCATAATTGCATAGCAAATAAGCATTCATGTAAGCATTCTTAGAAGCATCCCTTGTACCTGCTTCATCTGCGACTAAAAAACGTCTCTTAACTAATAAATCCTTTAATTCCTTTCTCATTTTTTTATATTCCTTTCCTTTATTTATTTGGCTCAGCTGTTATATAAGGTGCTCTACCGATTGAGCTACTGATAGCTTCGCAGCTACCAGACGGGGCTCGAACCCGCAACCACCCGCTTAGAAGGCGATCATAGAAATAAGCATGAGCTCTTATAGGTATTTTTAGATATATCCGCCGCCTGATCAAATTGACCAGGACGGCTAGTTTAATTTGCTTTCGGGGACTCAACATCCCAATGCACCAAAAGCAAACATCAACTTCAATTTTATTGGTGGGCCAGCTTGGACTCGAACCAAGGACCGTCCGGTTATGAGCCGGATGCTCTAACCAACTGAGCTACTGGCCCGTGTTTAGTTCTTTGCCCAGTGAACTTGTGATCTCTGCTCAAGGGATCTAGTGGTATTTCACACATCGCACTCTCTCCTTGGAAGCTCGTGCTTGCCCTCTCGCTGCAGCTATTGAGGGTCTGTTGAGAACGCTTCTTATTCAGGGAGGACTATTATAGTGTTAGTGGTTATCTCACAATGAGCATACGTCTTAATATTTTCACTATTATTATAGGAGCACTCTGTTCTTCCAGCTACTTCCACCACTTGTCTTCCAACAACAGCTTGAGCAGTGCCCTTCCACCTGACTGTGAGCTTTTCACCTAAATAAGATTTACGCCAACTAGCCGGCCGAATATCTGGTATACAATATCGCCTCTGTATATAGGCAAGCCTTTTGATAGGCTCAATATATTATACAATATACGTTTTCATTTTTTATTAAAAAAACTAAAATATTTTTCTGGAGCACCGACCTAGATTTGAACCAGGGAATAGTGGTTTTGCAGACCACCGCCTTAACCACTTGGCTACCGGTGCATATTTGGCAGGCCTGAAACGACTCGAACGCCCATCTCGCGAATTTGGAGTTCGCTGTTTTACCAATTAAACTACAGACCTATATTTGGTGTGCCGTAGAAGATTCGAACTTCTGACAGAGCGTTCGTAGCGCCCTATTTTAATCCACTAGACTAACAGCACATATCTGGAGCGGGATAACGGTTATGCTCCGTCGTCTGAACATTGGCAATGTCCTATTCTGCTATTAAACTAATCCCGCATATGGAGCGCGAAGCGGATCCTGCCACCGCACCTGAGGTTTGGAAGACCCCAATACTGACTTTTATACGATTCGCGCATTTATGGTCTACGTAGAGAGACTTGAACTCCCATGAAAATATCCTGACCCCAAATCAGGTGGCTTACCAATTAGCCCATACGTAGATATTTATGGTCAGGGTACCGTGACTCGAACACGGATAACTCCTCGTTCCAGGCGAGGCAGCCTACCAATTGGCCCATACCCTGATATTTATTATTCTGGTCCTTCTACTTGGATTTGCACCAAGACTTTGTAAGGTTTGAGCTTACCGCCTCTGCTATTGGGCTATAGAAGGATATTTGGTGGAAACGGTGAGATTTGAACTCACACAAACCTTTCGGTTTCCAGTTTCTAAGACTGGTGCGTCTCAGCCAGTTGCGCCACGCTTCCATATTAAATATTGCCTCACGTCACACTATCCCGATGCTCCCTTACCCAGGCGGTCTTTGTCATTCCTGGCACG
>Ga0265301_10004803_pt1 | contig 13517 bp, 15 predicted proteins | sample AusTroGonzalo_MG_2_FD_193488 | JGI IMG/M metagenome (GOLD analysis project Ga0265301, IMG submission 193488) | Bovine rumen microbial communities from tropical cattle in Woodstock, Queensland, Australia - Gonzalo_04 | ecosystem: Host-associated > Mammals > Digestive system > Stomach > Rumen ...
TACACGGACACATACACATTCGCGGACGGAGGTATGTACAGGGTCGTCGGAGTCGGAAAGAACTCGTCCGTGTTCTACAACGTCAAGGTCACCGGAGATGTGACCCGCACATACGAATGGACATTCGACAAGAAGACCTACTCCATAGAACTGGACATAGATTACGACGATCTGCTTTACGCCAGAGGGATCTACAAGGAATCTGAAAGACAACAAGAAAGCTCCCATGTCCGCGACAAGACCTTCGTCACATACAGTTACACCGACAAGGTCATGGCACCCTACATGGAGGAACTGGTGGACAAACTTGTGAAGGAGCTGAACAAGAACTACAGCACCGTCTCCGAATCCACACTGCTCGGATACCTCCTGGCATTCACACAGTATATCGAATACCAGTCCGACGAGGAATACATGGGAACGAGCGAATACTGGAAGTTCCCGCTTGAGACCCTCTACGACCAGGGAGGGGACTGTGAGGACACATCGATCCTGTTCATAGCTCTCGCTCATGAGTGCAGGACAGTGTACAACATGAGCTACAAGGTAGCATTGCAGCTCCTGCCCGGACACATGGCCGGTGCGGTGAAGCTCACAACGAGCGTCACCAAGAACACCAACCCCGAAGGATACACCTACGGAGAGACCACCGTGACCGGCTACAGCCTCGGAGAGATCCCCGATACGATGAAGGACTACTTCATCAGCAAGAGATACTACAGCCAGGGATACTCGGTCACTGTCGAGATCGCATGAAACCGAGGGGCCGAGCCCCTCATTTCCCTTTCTTCCCCTTTCATAGCTTTCGTTTGCTGGGTAACAATGATTATATCGTCCGTCACAGGTTATACGGACAATCAGGTGACAGCATGCAGCTTTACCACGACAGCGATGTTGATATGAGCATTTTCGACGGAAAGAAGGTTGCCGTCCTCGGATACGGTTCCCAGGGAAGAGCCCAGGCCCTATGCTTCCAGGATTCCGGCATGGACGTCACGGTCGGTGTCAGGAAGGACGGACCTTCATGGAATAAGGCTAAGGAGGACGGCCTCAAGGTGGCCGAATTCGCGGATGCCGTCAAAGATGCCGACGTCGTACTGATGCTCCTGCCGGACGAGGTACAGTCCAGCATCTACAAGCAGTTCGTCGGACCCAACCTCAAGAAGGGCGCTGCATTGGAGTTCGCCCACGGATTCGCTATCACATTCAAGACCATCGTGCCGCCAGAGGACGTGGATGTCATCATGATGGCCCCCAAAGGCCCCGGGAACATGGAGAGGAAGATCTTCCTGGAGGGATTCGGGGTACCGGCGATGATCTGCATCCATCAGGATTACACCGGAAATGCGAAGCAGATCGCACTCGGATTGGCCAAAGGCATCGGTGCCACACGTTCTGGGGTGTTCGAATCGACATTCGAGAGGGAGACCCACACCGACCTGTTCGGAGAGCAGGCCGTACTGTGCGGAGGGATCAGCGAGCTCATCAAACGCGGATTCGAGACCCTGGTAGAAGCAGGATATCCGCCTGAGATGGCCTATTTCGAGGTTCTGCACGAGACAAAGCTGGTGGTCGATCTGATCAACAGGAACGGCCTCAGCGGCATGTGGAAGGAGGTTTCCAACACCGCGGAGTTCGGGGGATTGACCAGAAGAGGAAGGATCATAACCGAGGACACCAAGAAGGAGATGAAGAAGATCCTCGAGGAGATCCAGAACGGCAAATTCAAAGATGAATGGGTGGCCGAATGGGAAGGCGGGCTAGTCAATCTGAAGAAGATGGAAGAGGAAGAGAGCAAGCTGCAGGTCGAAGTGGTCGGAAAGGAGATCCGCGACCTGTTCCTCAGGAAGGAGTGATACCGATGAACAAGATAATCATCAGGACAAGGAACACAGAGGTCAAAGCTGAACTCGATGATTCGGACATCTCCAACACCATATGGCTCTCGTGCCCGTGCAAGCTGGACATCAACATGCTCGGCTCCATGATCTATTGCGACATGCCGCTCAATTCCATAATGCCCAAAGAGAACCGCAGAACAGATTTCGAGGTCGGCGATATCGCCTATTGGCCCGGACCAGGAGCATTCGTTATATTCTTCGGTCCAACGCCTCTCAGTGGGGAGAACAGGAAACCTGTCGCGCCCTATCCGATGATCAAGATCGGTAAGATAATCGGAGACTGCTCTCAGCTGGATGATGCGGGCGACAGACAGAGACTGACTCTCGAACAGACATTCTGATCAGACGATCGTCAGAGAATGGTCGAAGTCGGTGAGGATCTCGCATCCATTCTTGGTGACCAGTACAGTATCCTCGATCCTTATCCCGCCGACACCGGGAATGTATATGCCCGGCTCTGCCGATACAATGTTGCCAGCATGTAATGTCTGCTCCGATCTAGGCGAAATTGAGATTGCCTGATGGACATCCTGACCGATCCCGTGCCCGAATGAATGAATGAACGTTCCCTTGAATTCCGAATCGTCGATGATCTTCCTCGCTGCGAGATCTGCCGCGTTGGCTTTGGCGCCGTCATGATACTCGTTGATACCAGCGAGCTGGGCTTCCCTGACGACCTCATAGGCCCTCTCGAGGATCTCCGGAGGCTTTCCGAGGAACAGAGTCCTGGTCATATCGGAGCAATAGCGATCATACTTGGTTCCGAAGTCGAACAGTGCCGTGTCACCCTTTTTCAGCTTGTAGTCGCAGGGCATATGATGGGGCTGCGCCGAATAAGGTCCGAACGCGGCTATAGTATCAAATGCATTTCCGGTACCTCCCAGCTCACGCATCCTGTTATCCATCCTTGATGCGACCTGCTTCTCCGACACCCCCTCTGAAAGATAATCGGGAAGTTCTTTTGCGACCTGTGACGAGATCCTGCAGGCCTGCCTTGTTGCCTCGATCTCCTTGGCATCCTTGATCGAAACGGTATTGTCGATGGCCATTCCGGCATCGACTGGTTCGATGCCTTCGGCTACCCTCTTAACATATTCCACCATGGCGTAAGTGGACGAATGGGTGTTGAATCCTACCTTCTTGCAACCTTTCAGTGCATCCTTGATGAAGTTGTCGCGCTCCTCCCTGTTGTGATAGACGCATATATTGCCTACACCGTCCTTGGCAGACTCCTCCTCCAGAGGACTGACGATAACATCCAAAGACCCGTCGCCGCGTACAATCGCGAATGATGACTCGAAGCATCCTCCCGGCTGCTCGGACAGATACCAGAATGTGGAATCCAAGAAAGGCTCGCCGTCGTTCATGATGACGATTGCATCCATCCCCTCGGCGTTGGAGATGAGCCTCTCTGCCCTGGTCTTCTGCATTTCAGATGCCTACCCACTGGTTCTTGACGATCCTCTCGAGCGCTGAAATGGCAGAGAAGACTGCGAGGTTTGATGTCTTGGGGTTGATCGGCGACGGCACGTTGAATGTATGCGTGCAGAGGTCTCCGAACTCTCCCTTGATGTTGAGTTCGTGATAGTTGACCTTGATGTTCGGGTCCGCAGCGATGGTGATCATGGTCCTGTCGAAGCCGATACCCATGATACTCACGATAGCCGCCACGTTGACGTTCCTGGGGAACAGCTGGACGGCCTCCCTTGCGGTTCCGTTGAAAAGCACGGTCTTCTCTTTGATGTTGGAGACATCGATGCCCTTCTCCTTAACATATGCCAACTCCTCAAAGTTGGCAGGGGGCATGGTGGTTATGAGCTCGACTTTCTGGATCTCTCCGACCGTAGATGCCCTGAGTCCGTCGGTACCGCATATCGCACCGGACGGGATATACACCTTAGAACTGCACTGCCTTGCCTTATCCGAGATGGACTGCCTGAAATCGTCATCCACCAGAGCACCGACGGACATGATCATTATGTCCACGCCTCTGGCGACGACCTGCGGAATGATCCTCTTGGCCACATCCTGTGTTGCGCATTCGATGACCAAATCGCAGTGGTAGAGCTCCTCTTCCACATTATTGACGACCTCTGCCTTGTTCAAAGATGCCGCAAGGGCATCCGCACGGGGCCTGTTAGAATCAACGAGGTATATCCTCTTGACTTCCATCATCTTATCGGCCGCTTCTGCCAGTTTAGAACCCCTGGAACCGCAGCCTACGATAGTTATGCGCATAGATACCCAAAGCTGAATACCAGTTATAAAAGAATGACCTCGTCGCGTACGGCTCTGTAAATAAGCAAACGCTGCCATTAGCCTCTGACGAGCATTCTGTCTGCGAAACCGGATAAAGAACCGTATCGCACGGCGCCGATCGGGACTCCCAATCATGCGCCGGCGGCATCGTTCTGATTGTTCAGGATGGTGACCTCGAGCCTGCTGTAGGGCATTTCTATGCCCTCTTCGGCCAGCTTGAGATAAAGCTCCTTCTTCATATCGGACTGGATAGTCTCATACTTAGCGAAATCCATCACAGTTATATCCAGCCTCATAAGGATTCCTGAATCCTGGAAATCCATGAGCTTCACGACTGGCTTCTTGTACTTGTTGTAATTGTGCAAGACGTGCTTGCTCTCCTCGGCCATCTCAAGAAGAACCCTCTCCACTTTCTCCAAGTCCTCGCCGTACGGGATCTCGAAGAGAATCTGCATCCTGTACGCCCTGTCATACTTGCTCATGTTAACGATGGTCGCACCAGCAACCTTATCGTTGGGTATAGTTATGATACGGTCCTTCTCATAGCTTGTGAACTCTGTGTACATCAGCTTGACATGCTTAACGACATACACCTCGCCGTCTATCAGCAGGTAATCCCCTTCGCTGAAAGGCCTTGTGAGTAAAATGGAGATACCGTTGAACAGCTGGGACAGAACACTCTGTGCACCCATGGTTATTCCCAATGTGACGATACCTGCGCTGATCAGTATTCCGGTCAGATCGAAACCATAGATATGCAGGATGGAGGCGATACCCCCTACCCACAGGATGAACTTACCGATCATGGAGAATATGGGCAGGAATGTCATATCCACTGCCGAATCCTTGTCCTGACCTAGCCTCCTTAGGACGCTCTCCACCAGGATCATGTAAATCTTCCATATGGTAATGGCAAGAACGATTATCAGTGCGGTCAGACTTACCCTCTTGACCTGAAGGATTAGACTGAGGTCGGACCCCAGGATCCTCAATCCTGGATCCAGGAACAGCAGTATGGAGACGATCAGTACGCCCAGAGTCAGAATCTTCTTCGTCCGTTCCTTGTTCTCCGTGGCATATCTGGTCACAATAGGGATGAGAATCCTTACTACGACGAATCCCATAACGATGACTCCCAACAGGGTGACAAGGAACGGCACATAAGGGGTATCGAAGGGTTCCGGAAGCGTGTTGTCAATAATCCCGAAGAATCTATTGTATGTACCCGAGGTATCGAAGTTTGAATTGACCTTAACGCTGAATGATACTGGTACCATGAATATGGATTCGTCTTCCACATCAGCGATATGGATCTGCAGGAACATCCTTCCCCCGTTGTGCGACGATGTAATGGTTTCGGTAATTATCGTGAAATATACCTTCACAAAATCTCTGCCCTCCGGATCTCCTGCCGGCATGATCGTGACACTCTCGCTAGTCTCGTTATAGAGATACGATACGTCAGAGTAAGCAGTGAATTCAACATCCAGGACATGAGCTGAGTAATTGGTGATATAAATTGAAAACGTCTTGGTCGCACCGTTCTCCATTATGACAGGGATGATCTCACCTATATTGGCGAACGGTATCGATATCTTGAAATCATCATGGTCGATCGCCTCGGCTTCATCTGATTGCATCAATGGGATGAAGCACCCCAATACCATCAGAACGACGACAGCTGAAGCTATCAACCCTCTTTTCATGCACACCGAATCTACGGAATAGTAGAAAAAATCATGTTTAAGGTACCTGTCGAATTTCATGATGCTTGACCTCCGTTCACGTCCCTGTTCAGGATCGTTACATCGAGCCTGTCCGGAGCCACCTTGAAACCTGCCTCGATCAGTGCCTCATACACGAGCTTCCTGATCACAGTTTCATGCATGGACGCGTATGTACTGATAGCCACATACATCTGTACGCCGGATTCCAGATAATCCCAAACCCCTCCGGTCGGTTTGTATCTGTCCTCCTGAAGGATATCCTCATTCTTCTTGAGAGATTCCATCATCACCTCTTTGGCCTTCACTACATCGCTTCCGTACGGTATGGTTATGACTGCGTACAGCCTCATCGGATCATTGCGGGCATCGGTACTGTTAAGTACTATGTCGCTGCCGATCGTGCTGTTGGGAACCGCAATGACACTGTCCTTGTACTGCCCCACGAGGATTGTGTACATTATCGTCACACTCCTGACGAAATACTTCTCCCCTTTGTACCTTATGAAGTCCCCTCTCTTCAGACGCCTAGTGGCTATGATAATGATTCCGTGGAACAGCTGGGACAGAACTGTCTTAGCGCCTATTGTAATCCCCAAAGTGACGAACCCCAAACTGAAAAGAGTAGCGGTGATATCGATTCTGTAGATGTTCAGAATGGCAGCTGTGCCCCCGAGCCATAGGATCAGCTTCCCGAAGAAAGCAAAAACTGGCAACAGCGACTCATTCCATTGGGACTCTTCATCCTGCCCCGTTCTCTTAAGAAACGCCCTGACGACCGTCATATACACATTCCATATCGCTATGGCGGCGAGGACAGTAAGTACGGATTGTGCAAACATCTCCGCTTCCACGACAGCCTCGACATCCGCACCGAGGATCCTCAGCCCGGGATCGATCAAGAATATGGTGGTTATAATCATGACCACCAAAACCATCAGGTGCTCCAACCTTCTGGAATTCTTTCCCTCGCTGTGCCTTCTTGCTTCCAATCCAAGAAAAGGCACGATCAGTTTGACTGTCACATAGCACAATGCAAGAACCGAGACGATGGTGACGAGAAACGGCACAATCGGGGAATCGAAAGGCTCCGGGAGATTGTTCGGAATGATTCCAAAGAACTTGTTGAAACTGCCAGATACATCGTATTCCGAAATCACGTTCACTGAGAAACTTATCGGAACAGTCGTCATCGAATCGTCTTCCAAGTCTGCGATGAGAATATAGAGGAACACCTTAGTCCCTCTATGGGATGCCGTCAGCTCATCAACGGAGATTGTCAGGTCCACCTTGGAAATGACCGGATCCCCGCCTGCCTCACGCTTGTCTATCGTTATACTCTCTATATCGCCCACGTGCACTTTCGAGTAATCGCAGGAATGATTGAATGCCACATCAAGGCAATGCTCGATATTATTGGTTATGTAAATCGGGATGGTTCTCGTCTGACCATTGGACATACCGATTTCAATGACCGAATGCCTGTCGAATCCCGGGATCGAAATGATGTAGTCTTCCGGCTCTATCGCATCCGCTCCGTCCGATAACATGGGTATGAGACAACCCAGGGCCAATATGGCCACTATGAATGCGACGGAACCTCTTTCCACATTGGAGAATGATTACGTTAGTAGAAAAACGGTTCCATAGATTCTCAAATTCTGCCGTTCCATTCTTCCATGAACTCATTGAGATAAGATATCATGAAATCATGCCTCGATTGGGCCATCTCCTTGGCTGTTTCAGTATTCATCATGTCCTTGAGGAGCAGCAGCTTCTCGTAGAAGTGGTTGACAGAGGTACCTTGATTACTGAAATACTCCTTCTCCGACATCCCTGCCTTGGGATCGTCCCCGGGTATGTATATGGCACGCCCTTTGCTGCCTCCATATGCGAATGCCCTGGCTATCCCTATTGCACCGATGGCGTCCATACGGTCGGCATCCTGGACGATCTTCCCTTCCAGAGTATCGGGGACAACAGAATCCTTGCCTTTGAACGATATCTGTCCGATAATGGTGCAGATCCTGTTCTGGACCTCTTCCGGGATATCTTCGGCACCCATGAATCCCTTTGCGTTGGCATACCCGTTATCACCGAAGAGCTTGCGATCATCCACGTCGTGAAGCAGTGCGGCCAATCTGACTATGTCCTCATCCCCGCCTTCGCTGGCACATATCGTTCTGGCAAGGTCGTGCACCCTTATGGTATGATATATGTCATGTCCGCTGCTGTCGCCCTCGAACACCTTCCTTGCGAACTCCTTCGCCCTTACGAAAACCGCTTCTTCCATAGTCACTCCGGTCTGAGGTATCGATGCTCTCCTAAAAACTACTTATCCGCGAGCATGCTTATCCGATGCATGGAGAGGTACATTCTCATCGACCATACCGCCGATATGATGGTGAAGGCCTTCGGGGATACGCTGGAGGAATGTTTCGCCAATGCCGCTTATGCGTTGTTCGATCAGACCGTGGACCTTTCCGGAATAAGCGAGTATGAAGAAATCGATATTCGTGTTACCGGAATCGATGACGAAGACAGACTGTACTCTTTCCTCTCGGAGATGCTGTTCATCGAGGATGCCGACAACCTGATCCTGAAGAATTTCAAGGTGTCATTCGATGGCGATGATGTGATCTGCCATGCAAAAGGTGAGACTCTGGACCGCTCCAAGCATAAAATAAGGTCAGAAATCAAGGCGGTGACATACCATATGATGGAGATAGATAGGGAAACCCCTTCGGTAACTGTCCTGTTCGACGTCTGAATGTCTATCCTTTTTTATTGGTAATAAGACATACCAGCAACGATGCTCAGACTAGGTTGGTTCTCTACAGGAAGGGGCCCGGGTTCCCGCAATCTCCTCAAAGCCGTGATGGACCAGAAGGAGAATGGTTCCCTGGATATCGAGATCGCTTTCGTATTCTGCAATTGGGACAACGATGAGGATGACAACCCCAAGAAGGAGCAGAGACAGATATTCTTCGACATGGTGAAAGGCTACGGCATCCCGCTGGTGACCGCATCCTGGAAGAAGTTCAGACCGGACCTCTGGGAGAAGGACCAGGAGGAATGGAGGAACGAGTACGGGAAGCTCCTGAGAGAACTCACCGGCAAGTACGATTTCGATCTGGGGATCCTCGCCGGATACATGCTGTGGATGGATGACGAGACCTGCAGACAGTACGATATGCTCAATCTGCATCCCGCACTCCCCACGGGCCCGAAGGGCACATGGCAGGAGGTAATATGGCAGCTCATATCCGAGAAGGCCGACAGACAGGGCATCATGATGCACATCTGCACCGAGGAATGGGACAGAGGGGCTGCGCTCACCTACTGCGGATTCCCCATACGCGGCGGAGACTACGACAGGCTCTGGGCTGATATGGAGGAGAAGCTTAAGACGAAGACATTGGAACAGATCAAATCCGAGGAAGGCGCAGACGAGCCTCTCTTCAAGAGGATAAGGGAGGACGGCGCAAAGCGCGAGCTTCCCCTGATAGTGGCCACCATCCGCGAGTTCGCGGACGGACAGGTCGAGATAAAGGATAAGCGCCTGTATTCGGACGGAAAGGTCCTGGACGGACCGTACGACCTCACCAGACAGGTCGATGCATCCCTGGAGTGACGAATATGCCAGACGAATTCGATCCGACACTGGAGCTGGGACTTCCCCCGGACAGATACGTGGTGTGCACGTGCAGGGGATTCATATCCAAGAACAACGACCTCAGGGACCTCTGCGGTAAGTTCATGGACTGCGGAGAGAACTTCTTCGACGTCATGGAGAGATACGACAAGCTCACATCGTACGTCCTCAACAGGGAGGATGCCACCTCGGGCAGCTACACCAAATGGTGCGTCCCGTTCCTCAAGGCGTTCGGTGCCACCGACCACCTCATACACAAGTACAGCTGCGAGAGCCTTGAGATGATGGGCAATGCGAAGAGGACGATGAACTACATCTCGAATCTCCTTCCCACCTACATCACGACATCAACGTACGAGCACGGGATGATGGAGATCATGGACAGGATAGACTGCCCGCTCATACAGATGTCCTGCACCAGCCTGTGCATAGACCAGTGCATGATGGGACGTGCGGAATCCCGCAAGCTCAGAGATATCGCCAAGGAGATATCGCAGCTGAAGGTCCCCAAGGGATTCTACGAGCTCAACGTACCGACCGAGCTGCTGGATGAGGACATAGAGATAATCAAGAAGATCGATGACGTCATCTCCAACAGGATCCCCGATGCGGGCGCGATGAGCCTGATGGAATCCACCGATGCCCAGACCTCTCACAAGAAGGCCTACCGCATGCTGGACATACGCAGGCTCACAGCGATAGATCTGGACTGCACGATGTACATAGGCAGCGCATCCACGGACTTCCAGCCCATGGATCTGATCCACGAGGCAGGAGGATTGTCGATAGCGTTCAACGGAGAGGACTTCGCCGTGAGAGGCGCCACAGTGGCCATACTGTCCGAGGACACCACGGTGGGAGCACTGTTCGCCAGCGTGTTCGCCGACAAGGGTCCCCAAGCGGCCATCGAGCTTGCGGAGAACTGGAGCAGGGAATATCTCAGGAAAGGCAACCTTCCGGACAACAATCTGGCCGAGACGCTTCTGGATGAGCATCCCGGACAGCTCCCGGAGGTCTACGCGCTGAACAACTCCAACGTGGACAAGATAGCCAAGAGGAGCGACACTTACAGAAGGTCTCTTCTGGGAATCTGACACCGATTCCACAATACCTGAACAAAAATCGGTTTCGTTTATATGATGGATGACTATTCCATCCTAAGATACGTAGAATAGAGGCGTATCATCGAGGCCGTGCTTTAATACCGAGTTGCGTCGGCCTCGACCCCTTGCATCTTTTCCCATTATCGCTCACAATCTAGGGCAGACAATAAGAACGGCGGCCCTCGGACCGCCGTCATTGGTTCTCAGCGGATGACCAGTACTGGACACTTGGCGCACTTCACCAGTTCTTTGGAGACGCTGCCCATGAGCTTCGTCAATCCGGTGCGTCCCACGGATCCGCAGATGAGCAGATCGTACTGATCTGACATACCTGTAAGGACCTCGCACGGCTTGCCGGGGAGTGCCTTTACCTCGCACTCCACGCCTTCGGCCAGAGCCAGCGATTCGACCAGATCGAATGCTTCCTTGGCACCCTTGTCCGCGATCTCCTGCCTCTCGCTCAATCCCACATCCCCGCCGAATGCGTTGGGCCTGAGCTCCGTGCCGACCATCACATAGACCGCAGTGATCTTCGATCCCAGCTTGGAGGCCAGACCGACTGCGTCCCTTACTGCGTTCTTGTTCTGATCGCTTCCATCCACAGCCAATAGAATTCTGCCGTACATTCCTACCACTGAATGATATATCTCAGTTTTATAATATATAAAATATTCTTAAATTTTCAAATTGATTTAAATATAATTATTTTAACCTGCTCATTTTAAAAAAATCTGCTAACAGAAAACAATCAACTATACGATAGAATCAGCAAATCGAAAAACAAGTTAGTAGTGAATAGATAATGAGTGCTCCAGACGGGATTCGAACCCGTGTGTCAGCCTCGAAAGGGCTGAATGATTGGCCGCTACACTACTGGAGCTCAAGAATGACCATCACGAACTCCTTTATAACTATTATCATCGGACGGACTGTTTGTAGGTCTAGTCGTGTATTTGATGCCCCTGCACCATTGGTCATATCTGCTGTGTACAACATCTGAATGTGTGTGGCACTTCTTCGGATCGATTCGGCCGCTATACTGCCGATAATGTTCTGGACAAACATTGGTTTCCATGCATACCCTTTTATAAGCTATTATAATGTGATAGATTATTGGAAGGAGAATCATGAGCGACAATGAACCGCTTGAAATGCCTGATGAGGACGTAACACGTGTACGTCTGCCTAACATCAAAGAAGCAGAAATGTTCGGGATAGCGGATCAGCTGCTCGGCGCATCCAAGATCAAAGTCATGTGCGAGGACGGAGTATCCCGCGTAGGACGCATCCCAGGAAAAATCAAGAAGAGGATGTGGATCAGGGAAGGCGACCTGCTGATCATATCTGTCTGGGATTTCCAGCCTGACAAATGCGATATCAGATTCAGATACACAAAAACCCAGGCAGTCAACCTCAGCAAGAGGAACAAGGTTCCCAAGAACCTGGACATTTTCTGAACGGGTGAATCCACATGTCCTCTTACGAGGAGGCTTACGCGTACCTGGAGAGGCGCGTGGACGCCCTCAAAACCAACAAGACGGGCGACGAGAAGCAGACCGATGCGGAGGTCTTCGACAAGAAGACCCTCATGACGATCTACGACTTCATGACCAGCGGATACGTCGATTCCGTCCATTATCCAATCTCCACCGGGAAGGAGGGGAATGTCTTCTACGCCACCGACGAGGACGGCGAGCCCATGGCCCTGAAGATATTCAGGACGTCCACATCCACATTCAAGAGGGTGGCGAAGTACGTCGAGGGCGATCCCAGATTCAGAGGGGTCACCGGGAACCGCTGGAAGCTGATCTACGCTTGGGTGAACAAGGAGTTCAAGAACCTGGACAGATACAACCAGGCAGGGATACCCGTCCCCGAGCCCATAACGTTCAGCCAGAACTGTCTCCTGATGGAGTACATCGGGGACGAGACCGGTCCGGCACCTCAGCTCAAGGACGTGGTCCTGGAGGACCCGGACGAGACGTACGAAGAGGTATTATCATTCATAATCGACGGATGGCAGGATGCCCATCTGGTCCACGGCGACCTGAGCGAGTACAACATCCTCATGATGGACGGCGAACCGATAATGATCGATGTGGGCCAGGCCATGACCCGCGACCATTACAACGCCAAGGAGCTGCTGGCCAGGGACATCCACAACATAAACGCGTTCTTCAGGAAGAGGGACGCGGACGTCCTCACCGACGAAGAAGTGATGGAAGAGACGGTCAACGGGGACGAAAACGAGGAGGAAGAGCAATGAGATCCATAAGAATTCCAGCCGACAGGGTCGGTACACTCATCGGTAAGAACGGAGAGACCAAGAAGGTCCTCCAGGACATTTCGGGTATCAAGATCGACATAGACACGGAGGAAGGAGAGGTCATCATCCACGACGATGTGGAGCTGGAGGACCCTCTGATGCCGCTCAAGCTCATGGACATCATCAAGGCCGTGGGCAGGGGATTCAACCCCGACAAGGCCATGAGGCTTTTCGACGATGACGAGTACTTCGAGCTCATCGACGTGAAGGAGGCCATAGGCGACCGTTCCAGCCAGATGCCCCGCGTGAGAGGCAGGCTCATAGGCAAGAACGGAAAGACCCGCAAGCTCATTGAGGAGCTCACCGGATGCGACATGGTCATCTACGGGAACACGGTAGGATTGATTGGAAATTCGGTCAGCCTCCCTGTGGCCAAGCACGCATGCGAGCTCCTGATCAACGGAAGCGAGCACGCCACCGTATATCACTACTTAGAGAGCCAGCGCCCCATGCTCAGGATCACCGAGATGGGATTCGACCTCTGAGGCGATAGCATGGACGAGTGGGTACCGGATAACCTGGACGTCGCAGCGGAGATAGCCCGCAGCG
>Ga0265301_10004804_pt1 | contig 13517 bp, 8 predicted proteins | sample AusTroGonzalo_MG_2_FD_193488 | JGI IMG/M metagenome (GOLD analysis project Ga0265301, IMG submission 193488) | Bovine rumen microbial communities from tropical cattle in Woodstock, Queensland, Australia - Gonzalo_04 | ecosystem: Host-associated > Mammals > Digestive system > Stomach > Rumen ...
TGTTCACACCATTATTTATATAAGGAGTAATATCATAAGTTACTATCAACGAGTGACGATCTAATTGCGACACAGCAGGTTGAAGTACATGGTCCCCCACACGCTGACCATTCACATAAAGCTCGTGATAACCCAAAGAATTAATATGTGCAAAGGTCGTTTTCTCGCTGTCCAACATTACTTGCTGACAAAAAACGGGCGTTTTTCCTCCACCTATATAACTTCCAGCTAAACCTTTTAAACAACCAATACTAAAACGCTGCACTTCACTCCATTCTGAAGGACGATTCTTCTCATCATAAACTCTCACACGCCAATAACACAACTGTCGTTCAGAAAGAGGAGAACCAGCATAGGCAATCATAATCTGATTGTCAGAGTGAACGACTCCAGTCTTCCATAAATCTGCATCACCACGCAGTAATGAAAGACTATCAGTTGCCACCTGAATCTCATAAGCTTTCTGCTTAGCTTTGTTATCACCAGAGTTTAACTGCCAACTAAAGTGAGGTGTCGTTGTATCTATACCTAATGGCTGTTCCATATTCTCACAGAGCAGATTACTTACAGCTAGTGACGAGGAGTTAACAAAGAAGCCCCTTTCCTTTGCACCAAAGGCCTTCACCATTACGCGACAAGACTTCTGAACACCTTCTGTAGTAAAGCTAACCAGTTTCTCCTCACCAGGCATCAACGTTACATAGTTCTCACTCCAATAGACAGGAAGGATTCGCTCGCCAGAAACAGCATCTACCAATCGTAATCTATTAGCAAACGATACATGACGAGTATTATTTTTCAAACGAATAGTCTGTTTATCAACAGTCGTAACAGTCAACTGAGCCTCTGGCATCCTACCCAACTGAGTATAATCCAAATAGCGCTTTGTATTATGCCAATAAAGGTTCTCTGAAAGAAGGTTTTCACGGTCATCAAAAAGTTTCAAGCGGATAAACAACAGTTCCGTTTTTGGCAACGAATCAAGAACAAATGCTTCCTTTACATTACTAGCACCTACATCAAGACGTGACTCGCGACTTGTGAGAAGTTGTCCGTCAAGTCCAAATATCTCTGCTCGTGCCAATACATCGGTAAGTCTTTGTGCAGTAGTATTCACCACCTTGACACTTCCAGTCAGACAGTTCCACTGCACATGCTGTGGCTCACAAGCCTGACGAGCACCCCAATAGCAACCTGTCGGGTCGAGATAATAATCATAGGTCTGCCACACAAAAGATGGGTAAGCAGGATGGCTCATCCAAATGAGCAGTCCTGATGCATCGTTCCACATCTTGTCCTGCCAGGCTTCATACATACCACGCATATCCTCTAAGTTGATAAGTTGTGCTTTCTCGCAGAACTCCTGCAAGTTACGTGATACTCCATAGCGTTCATCCACATTCTGTCGATAGCTAACAGGATCAGCATTCGATGCCTCACGACCAAAGAAATGACGGTTCCATACATTTTCATTATCGTCACGCAACAGATCATCTGAAGGCAATGGCCACTGCTGATTCTTCGGAATAAACAGTTGCACACTCTCATATTGAGGGAATGTTGCCATACCTATCTCCGAACGCATGCCATATCCATAGCTATTCCCATAAGGATAACTAGGCGTATTGAAAGCCAAGTTGCTGGCAGATGTCTCGAAATGATGACGTGGCGGCATGTCCTTCCACCAACCACTTCCAGAAAGAGCATCCTGATTAGAACATGATTTATAGAGTCGCTGGTTAGCATCCTCCTCCATCACAATCATACGAAGGGCATTATCAAGATGGGGAGCAGGATGTGTCTCATTAGCACCACACCATAAAGCAATACATGCATGGCTGCGCAGACGGCGCACCTTGTCACGAGCATTGCGAATGAAAGCCTCCGGTTCTGCCACGTCATTGAAAGCCACATAAAGCCAGAAATCATTCCATACCATGATACCTTGTTCATCACAATAATCATAGAACTCGTCATCAGTAACACAACCCGTCCAAAGACGAATCGTATTATAGTTCATATCCTTGTGAAGTCGAATACGCGTTTCATATTCACTGCCATGACAACGCAGCAGATATTCACTCATACCCCAGTTACCACCTTTCAAGAACACACGCTGACCATTCACATAGAACTGCAACACAGGATAACCCGCATCATTTGTCACAATACGATAATCATACTGACGAATACCAAAACGCACACTTCGTGTATCACTCAGTTGACCATTCACATAACAACGCAGTTTACACTCGTAAAGATTAGGATCGCCATAACCATTAGGCCACCATAAACGTGGCTTATTAATCACGAGTGATGCCACATCGCGCGAATCAACACTTATCGTTGCAGTATCACCAGCTGCCACCGAGATCTGTTTTCTGAACTTTATATTACCAGGCATGATGGTACCCTCTATCGTTACTTGCTGCATTGCCGACGAGGCATTAGCCACATCACCAACAATAGTCAACTCAGCCTTGTCATGCGAGGGTAATAAAGTACGTACGCAAGGATCTAACAAACTGACGTCACGTGTAATCTCAAGTCGCACATGACCCGTGATACCCGCCAATCGGCCTGGCACATAAGGCATCCAGTCCCATCCTGCTCCAGCCAGATAGCTCGGGCTGCATGCTACTCCATAAGGATCCTTTGCCGTGCGCGTCTTCTTCTGGTCGGGATCGTATATCTTTACCTCAACTACGTTTTGTCCTTGTAACTTGCATAGATTCGTAATGTCAAAACGTGAGCGAAGCATATGTCCGCTGACATCCTTCTCTGAGCTTGCCGTTCCAGATATTTTCTGTCCGTTGAAATAGAAGTCCGCAAAACGGTTGGTATTGTCGAAACATAACCAGAGATGCTCTCCCTGAGCTAGTGCCCTTGGCAAAGCGAACTGCGTGCGATACCAAAAGGGACGGTTATACTTTCGCTCATCTACCTTGTAAATGTTGTCAGCATACTCTGGGCACGCCTCCTTACCTGCTTCCACATAGGCAGTGAACACAGTACCTGGCACAGGCGCATCAATTGCATCTGCCATGGTGCGTTCTGGGGCTACCTGCCAACGAACGCCCGGTGTACCAGTATCCAGCGACCAAGTGTTTAACTGCGCACTAATGCCTGATACTAAAGAACAAAAGAATAATAAAAGATACTTTCTCATTTTTGTTTAGTCATTTTAAGTCTAAGTTTACCACCTTTCATGATATCTGCATAATCCAGACAGTACTCCTGAAGAGGTTGATCATTATATACTGCTTCCTGAATAAATATATGGTCATCGTCATTATCCTGTGCCTCTATCTCAAAGAATCTTCCCTCTGGCAGGCGAATCTTAACACGGCGGAATACCGGACTGGTCAACTCAAAACGGGTATCACCAGGACAATACTGATGCATACCGATAGCTGCGAGGACATACCAAGCCGACATCTGACCTACATCCTCATTACCCACAAGTCCTTCTACACCATTGTGATAGGCTTTCTTGCAAATCTGTCGTGTCACCTGCTGCGTGCGCTTAGCCTCACCCAGACGATTGTACAGGAAAGGAATCAGGTGTACAGGCTCATTGGCATGGTTATAATAAACGTTCCACAACATATTTTCTGGGGTATTGGCAAAGAGCGAGTCGAGATCAGCAAGAACACGCTCACGACCACCCATCATCTCTACCATTCCATCTACATCATGAGGTACAAACCAACCTTGCTGATAAGGGTTACACTCTATACAGCCATACCATTCGCGCAGTCTTCCCTCTTCTGGCCAAGGCTCCCATGTACCGTCAGCACGACGTGGACGGAACCACCCCTTCTCGCTATCAAAAAGGTTTCTCCAAGCCTGTGCTTTCTGCTCATAGCTTGCTGCCTCATCATCATGACCCAGCATATGTGCCAATTGAGCAATACACCAATCCGTGTAAGCATACTCCAACGTATAGGAGATGCTAAGACCTCCAGGCGTATAACCCAACGAATCATTACCAAAACGTGCCGATGTATTCTTCGCATATTGATAAGCCTTTTCCGCATCGTAACCACTACGCAAGCCCTTCGCATAGGCATCTGTCAATACCGACAGAGCAGGATTACCGAGCATGCAGCCACTATAGGCGTTCAGCAGTTCCCAACGCTCAAAATATGCTCTTCCGCTCTGCTGTGCCATCGTTGTAAGAGAACCCAGCATATCTGTAACTACCGTCGGGTTTATGATGGTTTGCAGAGGCATCTGCGAACGGAACACGTCCCATCCGCTGAACACCGTGCGCTTGGTGAACGTCCCATCATTCTGATATATCTCATAGTCACCTCCACGATAACGTCCATCTACATCCTGATGAATACGCGGATCAATCATCGTGTGATAAAGTGCCGTATAGAAAATAGTACGCTCATCGTCCGTACCACCTTCCACCTCTATACAGCTAAGAGCATCGTTCCACTTCTCTTTGGCGGCACTACATGCACCGTCAAATGTCAGATTAGCAGCCTCTTCTTCGAAGTTACGGCGTGCACCGTCAATATCAACATAGGAGATGGCAACACGCATCTCCACCTGCTGGTTCTCTGTTGTAGGAAACTCCGTGAAAAAGCCTATATGAGTGCCTTCCAGTTCAGTAGTGTCACGCAATATGTGAGCCTGTGCCACACGCTTCTGGTAATCATCGCTCGTCACGTTCTCCAATAGTCTGGGCTCATCAGCACGGATGTCTGCCGACCAAAAGCCATAGCTTGTCATTGGCTGACTCAAACGAGCATGGAAATAAACGGTATAGCGGGCATGCCCTTCGCTATTGCCCCATCCACCACCTTCTGGCAGACATTCCGTCCATCCTTCAATCGTCGTGTCGTTTACCACGCGCACATATTCTCTTGAGGCTGTACCTCCTACTCTACGAGCCAGATCCATCTGAATGCGCGACAACGTATCTTCAGGGAAAGTCATTCGCAAAAAACCGCAGCGCGAGGTTGCCGTAGCCTCCACACGAATATTATAGTCTGTCAGCGTTGCTGCATAATAACCAGCCTTCGCTGTTTCCGTCTTCTTGTCATAATGCGATCGCCATCCGTCGAGCGAGCCATCTTCGCGTCCTGCAATGGTTTTCAACTCACCAACAGTAGGCATGATCGTCAGATTTCCCATATCGCCATTCCAGCCAATACCACTCATCTGAGTCATAGAGAAACCTTCTATCGTCTGGTGTTCATAGCTATACCCCGAACCATTGTCACCGCCAGTAATCGTCTGCGGGCTAACCTGCACCATCCCAAAAGGCGTTGTAGCACCAGGAAATGTCTTTCCCAGTCCGTGATAAGCTCCTGCCGCATCCACATTCGTGCTGGCACCTATAAAAGGATTCACATAGTCAGCTGGAGTTTGAACCTCCTTATTTGAACAACTAATCTGGCAGCCTATTAAAGAGACTATTGCTAATAGGGAAATAAAATGTCTAATATGCATAAGAGAATATTATTTTTGTGGTATCACTTTAAGCGTTTTAATAGCAAAACGAGGCATTTTCAGTTTTACCATGCCTTTGGTATTGGGTTTATGATGACATATCGTTTCACCATTGAGATCAACCTCTATCACATCAGTTACAGGGAAGCCTAACTGCAACTGTTCGTATTTTGCTTTACCATCAGCATTGAAAAGTCGCAGCATGAAAGAGCCATCGGGCTGAACCATTGCTGCACTCAACTGACAAGTAGCAGAAAGAAGTGAGCGAGTGGGTAGCAGACCAGCATGACAGGCAGATGCAATCAGTGGATTATGCCAGTCATCCACCGTCTGTTGCAAATGAGCATCATCCCATCTGCCCTGATGTGGAACGAGTGCGTAGCTCAGCTCTGTTGTGCCAGTGATAGGATAACGGCGCCACCACAACCCATCGCCAGAATACTGTACGGTCAATGATAATGGCTCACCTTGACCATAAGAGTAACTAGTTGTATGATCTGTCAACATAGCGAAACCGTTTCCTTTTACGCCTTCGCTCAGATCCGCCCAACTTAGGGCTATGTTATGCTTGATACTATCCCAACGATTAAAGAATGTATCCTCAAGACGGCTCTCGCATACATCGAAAGGAGCATCCTTGCTCAACTTTGGCTGTTGCAAACCCACAGGGAAGAAGAGTCGCAACATATAACGAGTATCATAGAAGTTGGTACGATTAGCATTATCACGATATTTGTATGGATCACCAACAGGTGTATCTTCCGTCCAAAGAACCTTGAGCTGACAGTCTACACGACGTTGTCCCTGAGTCAGCGTTACGATATGCGAGAAAGGTACACCTGCCACCTTTCCGTCAATACGTATCTGCTGTTGGAGTGGATGGTCTTCCAGACAAGTGGCAGTTGCCTCATCCTCCGTAGAGGAGCGCATACCTCCACGTTCACTAAAGTAGCCCTTCAATTCTCCAAAACGTTGCGTTGAGGACTGGTCCACCAATTCGCGCCCACCCTGTCGCTTATCTATCCAACTACTGATAATACCACCATGCTTCAGGTCGAATGTCAGTCGATATTGGTCGTTCTCCATCACAGCCATCGTCTCTCCGCTCCATTTCTTGGGATTGGCTTGAGGTATGCTGGCAGTATCTGCCTTACAGGAAACTTGTCCATAAGCAGGCACATCAACCCATAACAACCGTCCGTCCTTTGTACTAACCACCTCCTGTCTGCGATGAGGCGTTGTGTTGTAGAAGGTAACATAATCACCTGTACCATCATTCATCGCAATGGCGTCATGCATCATCTTTCGGGCAGTAGCCACACTCTTATCCGTCCAATAACGGATGGCATCAGCCCATGTACCATAGTTCTTCAGATTATTATAAGGAACAATCCACGAGTCGTGATGTTGCGCCAACATCAAAGTACGCCATGCCTCATCTATTAGCGACTGATCCATGCGATAGCCCGTCAAGGCGCAGAGCTTTTCTGCCTGTACCAACAAGTTCTCCGCCTGTCGTACCTCACGGCCTATGCGTTGCATCACCTGTGTGCCCCACATCAAGGCAGGATGTAAGTCCTCTTGTGACCAGCGCCATTCTTCTATATTCTTTTTATCAGTATATTTATCAATATAATCCGTCCATCTCACATATTGCGTATCTCCCTTACGGTCACGCAACCAAGGTCCATAGGTCCATCCCGCATCCTGGTAGCACATGCCCACAGGGTTCTGGATGCCAGCCTGCTGACAAGCTTTCAGGAACCGCTCGGAATTGTTCCATGCTATCGTCTGCCAGACGGTTCCCTCTTGAAGCACCTCGCAACCATAACGGGGCACCGCCGTCATCTTTGTTCCGTCTGGACCAACAAGGTTCACCAACTGACCGCCATAGGCCGAGGTATAACCACCCCAACATGTGTCAGGACACTTCAGCGAGAGATACTTAAAGCCCAATAACTTCAGCAACTGTGGCAGCTGACTGGTGAAGCAGGGCTCCTCACTGCTGTAAGTCGTGAAGGTAATGCCAGGAAAATGATGACGCAGCTTCTGCATACCATACTGAAACTGTCGGATGATGCTCTCACCAAGAATATTATATAGGTAAGGCTGGGCATACGTGGGATTGGTATACTCTACCCTCGTTCCAGGCAAGTACTTGCGAAACAGCTCATAGGCTTCAGGGGTACGAACCTGCACCGTGTCCCATGTCTCGGGTTCCAACTCCAAACCAATATACCAGTCAGGATGACTTCTCAACTGGTCCACCATAAACTGGGTATATGTATCCAATGGATAATGACCATACAAGCCACCATGGAATCCATCAACGAAATAGTTGGACTGTTGGCCAAAGACGGTCAACTGTCCAATAGCCAATAGGGAGATTATAATAATTCTTTTCATTTCCTATATTGTAGATAACGTGCCAGACAACGAACGCCCAGCACAAAAGCCAGAAGGCTGTGAGAGAAATCGATCTGTGGGTTCAAGGGGGCCATGCATACGAAAACGGCAAGGACAACCACATAGAACAGATAGCTGCGATAATACCAGCGACGATGACGACAGAACATCCACAGCAAGAAAGGTAGCGGATTGAAAATCAGTACTAGCCAGTTGCCTGACGCACCTACCAGTTCTGAAACAAACGACATGTAGCATAGCAACAAGCCTAGCACCGTCTGAGCTGCCAACAAGAAGATATCAGTACCAAAAACCAATCGGCGGCAACAGCCTTTCCATTCCGCTACACTTATCAGTAAAACTAATACCAGAAGCAGTGTAAAAAAGAGCGTGGGCGTAAACCAGATGGTACGGCTGCCGTCATCACCATCGACAAGCACCTTGCCTTCGCCGATAATCATCGGACGGCGACTGCCCATCGTATCTACCAACATGGCCTGTTGCCAAGCCTCCACCAGCAGTTGGGGCGACAACTTGTCTTCCAACTGACCTCTTTTCTCGCCCTCGGCACTAAGCAGCGAGAGCCAGAAAAAGCTCACCCATGGTCTGTTGCGTGATATATGGCGCACAAAGTCACGGTAGGTTCCAAGCAGTGCCGGTGGCAGTTGCTGGTAGTCCAGTCGGTCACCATCGAGCGCACGTCCGACAGCATAAGCGCACATCGACGAGCAGTTGGTGTGCAGATAGTTATAACGACGAGAAGCGCCATTCGTCAGTTCATTGTCAAGCAAAGCCCAAAGCTGACGTTTTTCATTCAGACTGAGGTTCAACTCATACTCCTCTACGCGTCGTCCTTCGTCAGCATACCCCTGTAGGTAGTCACTGGTATAAACGGCCGAGTATTCACCCATGCCACTGCCGACAAAAAAGGCCATTCTGTTATGGACATTATCGTCGAGTCCGTAGGTAAACGAAATATCAAGTCCTGCCGACGGGCACTGCATACGCAAGGCGCAATGACCATGTGCCGTATAGGCAGTATAGCCAGGAGCTACAGACAGGAGCGTCACCTTAATATCTGTGGCCAGACTGTCTTCATCATCTTGCGCTATTGTCGGTATTGTTGTCAGCCAAAGAGCTGCCAACACACAAAACGCATATTTCAACCATTGAGCATGATATGCCTTTTGACAGATAGAGGATTGCTTGTTCATTGATTTTTTCGTTATTGATAATATCACGATTGCAAAGGTAACGAGAAAATCCATGAGATGGTATCAATATCAGACCGAAAAGCATTAAAAACGAACCAAACGCCCCACGATGACACTATTAACACACAAAATGCGCCAGTTTTAATATTTCAGCTGGCGTATTCGTTATTAATTCGTTTTAAGCAGGCTATTTCACCTGAGTGCTCTGAGGTCCCAGATAAGAACGTCTTTGTCCACCGAAATCGATGACTATTTTCTGAAGGATAGTGCCGGGATCTTGACAAATGATGTGGACATAGTGTTTTCCTGGCTCCTTGATATAGAGTGTAGTCTTGTTGATACGCGTATTGCGAGGCACACTCTCATACCATTGCTGTGCATACTCCCATGAGTTCGTTGCTGGATGTACCTGCAAACCGTCGCCATTCAATGGTAACGCCTTACCTGTCACTTCACAGATGTCCTGCGATAGCATCTTGGCTGAGCGTTCAACAACAAGTGCGTCGTATTTATCATAGAAGATGGTGGCGGTCGAGTTGCCACCTACAAGCGGAAAACTATTTTTTCCACTATACATCGTTATCTGTGCCGATGCACTCAAGAAAGCAGCACCCAGCACAAAAGAGGAAACTAATCTTTTCACGTGAATAGTAACTTATAATCATTAAACTTATCTATTATTGGTAATTTTGCGATTACAAAAGTACGAAATTAATTGCAAGAAACAAAAGAAACGCCTGCTGTAATGATACAACAGGCGCTTTTTCATCAGTATTTGTATATCAGACTATCTAATAACGACTTTACGTCTATTCTCCATCACTAATCCACGATAACTGGTATTCACCCGCTGACCAGCCATGTTATAACGGGCAGAACCAACAGTATTATTTATTTCTAAATCGCTAATACTATTGAGAATTGGTCGATTTAATATCTCTATAAAATCAAATGGACTATCATCTATTTCCAGATAGGCACTATTCTGTGGTACAATCTCTCCACAGTCCAAACGAGTAAAACCTCTTCCGTCATCACTTAACACAAAAAGGTTTCCATTGGAAACGACGGGGCCATCTGCTGTTCCTTTTAGAAGATTATCCTCGTTCCTTTTCCCTTGACTATAACCCTTATTCGTCAACTCATACTCTTGGTTGGCCACACCCATTAAGATAACGCCCTCATTCGGACCAGCATAATTAATCTTTTTTATTGCAACCATTCCATCTACATCATAAACCTTATAGGCATTCAAATCTCCAAATTCTGAGAAGGACATGAACGTTGGAGAACTATAACCACAATAGTCTGCAGGTAGAGTTAGAGGAAGCAGGTCAAAATCAGGCATAAGTGCATAGTTTACATTCTCAACTTCATAGACCTCATTTTTGCTTACTATTGAATCAAGGTTATTGCGCCAACCCTTAAAACGCATACTTGGGGCTGGTGTCGCAGTCAGTCTGACCTGCTTGCCTCCGTTTATCAATTCGCTCGTCCATGAGCCAAATGATTCGTCCTGCGATTCATAATACCGAACAGGAACATTACTTACAGAAGTATCGCGTTCTTTAAAAATAGCCACATAACTTACAGTATCATACCACCCTGCTGATTTACTTATTTCATAATCTTGTTCTATATATTGCCTTCCCTTCAACACAATTGCCTTCAAAGGATTTTCTGTTCCTATCCAGTCACTTTCATTATATATACCAGACTCATTCTTATAGGCAAAAGCAACGAAGTCATAGCCATCTGCAGGAAAGGCATGAAAATCACATTTAAATATACTATTATCATCCTTGTCCCAACCGCTATTACTGATAGTGGCTTTCAATTCGGCATATTCTGCCGGACCCGTTTGTACACTGGGAGTCTCATCATTACTATTCAGGTACACGGTTCCTTGTCCAGTTGGAACCGCTTCCATTTTCACATAACAATTCGCATAATAAGTTTCTGCAAGTATTACTCTTGCCATGAAACAGAACAGCAACAGAACATAGATACGAATATACTTCTGATAAATCATCATTATCAATTATTAATTAGTTCTTCTTCGTCCTCTTCCCACAAATCTTGATGTTTGCGCGACAGGACATTCACCGTTTCTACCTCTTCATCAGTAGGACCATCAAACACACTGACCTGTGGCACACTGGCCATCAATAAACTTCTCTGCGTTAGAGCAAACATGTTTATTTGGGGCATAATATAGATTTTCTTCATTTGTCTGATGTTTTTTACTTCATGATTATTTTTCTTCCATTCTCCAGTACCAATCCTTTATAATCGGCACTTACTCTCTGACCTGCCATATTGAAACGCATCACGGCTTTCTTGTCATTCACCATGCGGCTAATGGCTGTCACCTCATCACTATTCTCCAACGCCACAAAGCTGCGTGAGGGATCAGGAATCTGCAAGTATGCTTTGTTCTGAGGCACTATCTGCCCGCTCTTCAGACGGTAAAAGCCAATGCCATGATTTCCATCGGCCAAGACGAAGAAGGTGCCATCGGAAACAGCAGTTCCTGAGGCTGTGCCTTGAAGGAGATTGTCGGAGTTACTATTCTCTTCTCCCAAGAATAGTCCCTGATAGCTCATTTCATATTCTTGGCTGGCCGCACCCTTCAAGATGACGCCTTCACCAGCATTGGCATGTTTTACCTTGACTAATGTGAGCTGACTGCCAACGGCGGTCACCTTATAGGCTTCCAGTCCTTCCATGTTCCAATCATCATAACGTTGCTGTTTGCTATTACTATAGGTGCACAATTCTGCAGGTAAAGTAATGGGAAGCAAGTTGAATTCCGGCTTATAAGTAGCATTGGTGTTTGACACCTCGTAAACTGACTCGGTGCTGACTGATTCTCCAGTAGCGTTATGCCAACATACAAATCGCATGCCTGCAGCAGGGATAGCCGTCAACCTAACCTGACTACCGCTATTAATCAGTTCACTACTCCAAGTTCCAAAGGTATTGTCTTGTTCTCCACTGAACAATGGCTGATAATAATCAACAATAACATTATTAACCGATGTATCCTGTTCTTTAAAAATAGCCACAAACTCATGATCGGGAGTTGCAGACCAGTCATCTCGACCATGAACTTCATCATAATTATCTTGTCCGACTATTTGATAATCGTTATTAACATTCACTTTCAACGGATTATCCGTACCTATATAATCACTTTCAGTGTAAACACCAGTAGCATTCTTTCTTGCAAAAGCCACAAAGTCATAACCTGTTTCAGGAATGGCATGCAATTCACATTCATAATTGTCGGAACCGTTCTCACCGATAGTGGCTTTCAGTTCAACATTCTCAGCTGTGTTTGATTGCTGCGGATGTTCATCAGAAGGAACTTTCAGATAAACGGTACCCTGACCTGTTTGAGCCACTTCAAGTGCTACATAAATGTTTTTAAAGGGTGTTGCTTCCACTACTCCTCCCAGCATACAGGATAGAAGGAGGGTAATCATGCGGAAAGATTTCACATGGTTAATCATTATTCATTAGTTTTTTAGTTAATTGGTAAATAATATAAGGTAAGATTTACGCCTGCTGTAAGTTGTTGCAGCAGGCGTATTTGATTTTTAGAGAGTATAGGAAGTTTATCGAACGACCTTCTTACCGTTCACAACATAGATGCCTTTACGCATAGCTGAGGTCTTCTGACCAGCAATCGTGAAGATTTGGTTAGCAGAAGACTGACGCTGTACATTAGAGATCTTGTCAACGTCACCTTCGGGCAATACAGTGCCTTCGGGAACAAACACAGCATAGATCAGATGGTCGGGCTCCTCGTTCCAGTTGTTCAGGCTACGAGCATACTCACGAGCCTGGTCACTGGCACTGACATCACCATCCGTGAAATTATTAGAGTCGCCATCAACGTCTCTTGGGCAGTTGGCATTGAAAATAAGTCCGCCTTCTTCAGCATAAGGATCAGTCCAACCGCTGCTATCCGTACCTGTTGGCTTGATGAGGTCAGCCTTGGTATACTCGCCGTCAGCCTTCTTCACAAGACTGAAACCAGCCAATTCATATCCATCCTCTGGCTCACCAAAAAGCCATACAATATAAATACCCCTTAAAGAATCGCCTTCCACACGGCAGGTATCGTTACCATTCTCACCAATTGTTGCTTTCAAAGTAGCTGTCTCACCCTTGCGAGTCTGCAGGTTAGATGGGTCCTCAGTCTTCATGTACACCTTTCCACGACCAGTCTCGTTAGCTTCCAACTGAACATGAATGTTCTTGTAAGGAGTTGCTGATGCATTCATTGCCACCACACAGAGAGCCGCTGCGGCTACCATTCTGCGTACCTTTGAAAAGTAAATCTTTTGCATAATGTTTTAAGTTTTGAGTTAATTAATAATTTTGGTAAAAACACGTTGCAAAAGTACGTACTATTCCTTT
>Ga0265301_10004805_pt1 | contig 13516 bp, 6 predicted proteins | sample AusTroGonzalo_MG_2_FD_193488 | JGI IMG/M metagenome (GOLD analysis project Ga0265301, IMG submission 193488) | Bovine rumen microbial communities from tropical cattle in Woodstock, Queensland, Australia - Gonzalo_04 | ecosystem: Host-associated > Mammals > Digestive system > Stomach > Rumen ...
CAATACCCCATATCACAACCATTGGAATATACAACCAATACGGTGCACCGCCAACAGCAAAACAGAAGTAAGTCAGTATCACCGGTAATAGATTCATGATGCTTTTGTATATTGCATACCATTTAATATCACCTTGAGCATATACTGCCGTGGAAGCGCTGTTGGCCATCTGACAAATGATGCCGACTACTATTTGCAAGATGCAAAACAAGATGGTCCATTCCGGAACATCCACAAGCCAGATCCTCAATATGTATGGCATCTCTATTATCAGTGGAATGGCAAAAAAAAGCATGATATAGGTTGAGAACTTGCATCCAGCGATTGTAGCTTTGTTCATCATATCATAATGACCAGCTCCGGCATTCTTGACAATAACAGGATTCAAGGCCTTCATCATGTTTACGGAGAACTGCGACAATTGACTGTTAACCTGCTGGGCAATACCATGTGCAGCATTCAGAACTGTTCCATAGAAATGGTTAAGCACAACCCCAAGCCCCTGAAAAGTCAGCAAGCTGGATATCGCTGTCAGAAAATTCCATCCTGAGAATGTTGCGATTCTTTTGACAAGTGAATAATCCCAATATCCTACTGGGGCTATGACACATTCCTCATAATGCCTATGGCAGTATATCTTCATGATGGTCAGTGTTATCAGCGGAACTATAGCCATCAGCAGTCCATAAACAATTAGTTTATCATACACAGTATACACAACATAAAAGGCTATTGAAAGTTTTAGGACAGACTCGAATATACCTATTATAGAATAGTACAGCATATTCTCATGTGCATTCATCACAGCATCATAGGGAGCATTGACGATGGTCAGCAAGGTACTGAAAATCAAACAGCCGTATACAACCTTCGCAGCATATATACGTCCTGGCTGGATATTCAGTATACCATTAAACAAAGGGTAATAAGCAATCAGCAACAATACGCATGTTAGTATTGCTATAACGACATGCAAAATGATGCTGACATTGAATATCTTTTTCTTCTTCTCAAGGTCTCCCTCGCCCTCGGCATACGACATGAACCGCTGGGTGGCATTCGCCATAGTAGAGTTAAGGAACCCGAGCATAGCGATGGCTCCACCTACAATAGTGAAGATACCATAATCTGCAGCGCCCAGTGAAGCCAACAATATACGAAGGGTATATAACGAAACGATTATCGTCACACCCATCTTGACATACAGGAAACTGGTATTCTTAACTACTCGACTTGTGGTTGACATGAACAGAGATGATTCCTTATGCCCTTGAGAAAGAATAAAAATTATAGTTCAAAACTCGATTTATTTGGCAATATATAATTAAAAGCATACAACAACTTTTCCTTGTCATTTTCAAAATCCCGAACCAACGATTGGTTATCATTTAAAACTATAATCTTTTTCTTTTGATATTTTATTAAATCAACAATAGTATCCATTGATTTGTCAGAGAGATCATAATACTTTCCATCTTTCATTACATTATAAGGTGTAAATTTACCTGAAGCTAACTGCCAATATCTGACAAGCCAGATATGTACATCTTCATAAGATTTGAATTTATTTCTACATGTGCGCAAGACATCATTTCCACAGAATTCCCACACGTTATCAAAAGTAGATTTCAAATATCCTTGGGGGAGATGATGATCTAAGAACCCCACAAAAAAAGGAGCCATAAGAAACTGAAGATTCACAAGACTTCTTTTGGGATATTTTAAATTAAACCATTTTGAGAAAGTTTTTTTTGTTACCTCTCTCTTGTCAAAGTGTTTATTGAGAACATCAATGGCAGAAAAAACAGTACATCCATGAATACCACCCTGTGAACTGACATAGTTCCAAGATCCGATATCACAAGGAAGTCCATTTTTAAAGAATCTATCTGGTTTGACAGAATCAATAAGAAAAAAATCATCATTAAAATAAACAAACCTATCAGACAATCCTTTTATTCGGTTAAAGAAAAACTCTATTGCACATGAGTTAAATAATGGTAGATATTCTGATGGAATAAAATCTTCATGTTTAACCACTTTTAATTTAGGATGACTTACATTAAGCCAACAAGGAATATGCCCCCAAGTGACAAAATAAATATTATTCACCCATGGAGCATATTTTTCTACACCCCTAAACCAATATCGTAACAAATCCCAATTTCTAAATCTTGCCTCCGAGTTATCAACGCTTTTATTTATTTTCTTAGAATAATAATCATGTTCTTTTTTCCAATTAGGATCGTTCCCATCAAGCCAAGTTATAACAAAATCAATTTTATATGTATTATCCACTTTCATAATAACAATTTTTTATCACTGGTCTAATTGATTCAACACGAGGCAGGGAGATGTCAGACGGTTTTCGGCTTTCAGTTTCTCTAATTCCTCAATGGCTTCCTTGGAAGTCTTTCCCGCCCGGCAGACAAAGCATGTCACGTCGGCAAGACCGTCAATTAGGATGTCGCCGAACTTGACAGCCGAACCATCCAGAATGATAATGTCATAGTTCTCCCGCAAACTGGACAATATCTTGTTCAGACTCTTATGAGCCATCAGATCGGCAGGATGTCCTGATTTGACAATTTCTGCAGGCAATATGTCTTCCTTCTGGAGCAACTTCACCAGGCCAGTCTGGTCAATGACACCATATTCCTTTGCCAAAGACGGATGACGGAAGTTCAGGTCACAGACCGCCGTCTTCTCCCCCATCTGAGCGAAAGCCTTTGCCAGACGGACGGCACAGAAGGTCTTACCATCACCCTCATCAGCCGAAGTTACCAAAATGGTTTTCTGTCCTTCCTTCAACAGGTGAAGCAGGTTGGCACGGAGACTTCTGAACGCATCATCACAGTCACCTTGTCCTAACGTGCCTGCCAATGGCAGCTTTGTAGTTACCTTCAAATCAATATCAGAATCAATTTGTTTCTTCAGACTTCTACGACTGAAGAAGAACGCGTATGGAAGGATCATACCAAAGACAGGTGATAGGAGTAAAGCCATCAACGACTTTCGATTCGTCTTCGTAAGTGGCAGTGTTTCCTCAATCAACCTACCTTTGTCGACGGTATTAGCCAGTTCCATGGCGACTTGTTCCCGTTTCTGCAGCAATGACGCAAAAACACTTTGCTTGATGTTCCTCTGACGACTCACCTCTGTCATATTGCGCTCCTGCTCAGGAACATTTTCCACCCGGCTCATATAACGGTTATACTCCCGTTCTGCCACACGCTTCCTCAGGAGCAGCGACTCACGGTCTCGCTTGAATGCAGTTTGAATCACGGGATGTAATTCATCGATCAGCTGCGTCGTCAACTTCACTTGTGTGGACTGCTCCGTGACACTCTTCAACAACATCTTCCTTTCATTGACCAACTGGTTGTGGCGGCTGATCATCGATACAGCATCGCCTGAATAGACTCCCACATTCACAGGAATCAGCTCATACAGATTCGCAGGATCGTTCACATACTCACTCAAATAGTCAAGCAGTTGTTGCTGGACACCGAAATTCACAATCTGCGACTCATAGGTACTTTTCTTGCCCATCACCTCCTCGACATCCACCTTCGGGTCGGTCACCTGATACTGCTTCTTGACCTTCTCCCAGTCGGCATCTGTCAGACCAAGCTCCTGGTCAATCTTGGCAATACGGCCATTGATGAACTCTTCATTCTTGGCTGCCTCTTCCTGACGGAACTGATTGGAGCGATTATTATAATGGGCCACCAGACAGTTTACAAAGTCGATGCCACGTATCATATGCTCATCCTTAAGATTGATCTGAAGAATCGACGTAACCTTTTTCGAGGTAGGGGCAACTGTCAAACGCTTGTAATACTGTTTGGCCACCATCATAGGAGGCTGGATATTGACCTTCAGACGATAGTCTTTCTTGAAGGGTTTTCGATCCTCTTCCGTCGGCAGCTTGTTCTCCGTAAATGTCAAGTCACCAATCTCCGTATGCAACACGGCCGGCAATTTAGCAAAAGTCTGCTCTTGAATCTTTACCTTTTTCTTGCCTTTCCTCAGTTTTCCTTCAACGGTATAGCCAGCATCACTTTTATCGATGGTCAGTTTGATACTATATATCTTCTGGGGCTGGTTCTCATTCATGACCTGAAGGATCTCCGGACTAACAGTCACATTGACTGGCTGGTTCTTATAGAGCAGATGACTCCTGAGGAACTTCTGCAGACGGATCTCAGTATACAGCCCCAGGTCTTCCACAACATCCTTCGCCAACAATTTGGTCTTGATGACTTCCTTCTCATTCTCAACACTTAACGACCGCCCCAGATTCAGACTGCTTCCAAGGCTTGAAGGTAACTGATTCAGCAGAGCCGTACTGGAACTGATGCTGCTACTATTCTGCCGACGATCTATTATCATCATCTTTCCTGCAATGTTATAGGATGGACGATTTAAATATAGATATGTCACCGCCAAAAACAGACACGAGATGACAGACAGGACGAACCACTTCTTATGGCTTGTAAAGATAGCCCACATATAATTCAAGTCGGCAATGGAATATCTCCTCCTCTCCCGTATTTCAGAAGGACTCAACTGATTTCTTTTTTCCATTTCTTATAACTTTTATCTAAAAATAGACACTAATAACGTGGCCACAGACACAAGGATTCCTGTTGCCGACAGCCACAGACTCGTAGTAGTTCCGATTGTGGAACTTTTTGCCTTAATCTTATTGGGTTCCACGTAGAGGATATCGTTCTGCTGTAGGTAATAGTAAGGCGAGTTCACGATATTGGCATCGTTCAAGTCCAACGTATGATAGCTCTTATTCCCTTCACCATCCTCACGAATGAGGGTCACATTGTTACGGACACCGTAGATCGTCAGGTCGCCAGCCCTCGCCAGAGCCTCCAACACATTGATCTTCTCGCGGGCCACTGTGAATGTTCCAGGATGGTTCACCTCTCCCAATACTGAGATGGAGAAACTCGACATGCGCACCGTCACGACCGGATTCTCCGACTCTGCCAGATAAGGACTGATGGCCCGACAGATCATCTGTTCTGCCTCGGTCTTCGTCAGTCCTCCCACTTTCAACTCGCCTACCACAGGAAACTGAATCTTCCCATCGTTATCCACCAAGTAAGTCTGAATCTGAGTCTGGGTTGTCGGCGTCACCAGGTTGAACTGATAGGCAGCGCTGGGCGTGGTAGTGTTGACTACAATGGATAGCACGTCCTTCGGCATAATTCGGGCGTCTACCAGATAGCCCTTGGCAGTCTGGTCCAGCGCCTCGCGGTTCTTGAAATAAGTCACGTCCTTCGAGGAACCGCACGATGTCAGCAGACTGACTGCGGCCAGCACCAGGAACGACAGCTTGAAGATGTTGATTCTCTGTATCATTTTTATCATGTATTTATTCATTCTTTCTGTTTCGGGCGAAGAGCGAATCGCTTGTTCTGACGACACATATCTTTTCCTTTCCCCAGCAGTTGTGATCGCCGCCAGAGAGTCCGAAAAAGGAGGCCGTAAGGATCAAGCATACTGCACTCACCCTCCGCACCAGAGCCTTTGCTCGCAAAGGATTTTGAACACATTTGCTAAAATCGGTGCAAAGTTAGTGTAAAAATTTGAGTTAGCGAAAAGAATGATGATTTATTTGCAGTCTAAAACACAAGAAAAACAAATAAAACACAAATGAAACGATTGAATCAGAGAAAAAGAGCCTTTCCAATACTATCACCGTGGATGTTAACAATTTGTGGAATCACAGAAAATTCGAGAAAATATCAACAAAATTTGAAGAACCACCACAAAATCAGCTTAAATAACTGGATAGCAAATAATTATCTATTTTTGTACTTACACAGAACCACCATAGAACCACCATAAAACCACCATAGAACCACCACAAAAGACCAAATACGTTCACAAAAATGCTGTGATTATGTGAAAGTGTAGCCTTCTTTTGGAGTTTACAGGCAGTAAAGTCGGACTTTAGATAGGGTAAAGTCGGAGTTTAGGCTAAGTAAACTCCGAAATTCTCTAGAGAATTTCGGAGAAAGGTGGCAGTAAACTCCAAGAAAGGTGGCAGGTTACTCGGAGAAAGGTGCCTGTAAACTCTGAGAGAGGTATAACCTCACACACCTTCACACATTCATGTGCTAATTTGATAGATAAATGTAAGTTTTGTGGTGGTTCTATGGTGGTTCTATGGTGGTTTTATGGTGGTTTTATGTAAGTAGAAAATTAAATAACATTCTGATAATAAATACATTAGCCAAAAATCGTGTAAGTTCTTTAAAAATATATCAAAAAATTCTTGGAAAATCGTTGAAAATGTTGTACCTTTGCAAGGTCATTGACGACTGAAATCAACAATTTAAAGCCCAAAATATCGATATGAAAGTAACATTATTCAAACCTTACAGAAAAAAAGAGACCATTAATCGCATTGACGTTGCTAATGTGGCAGGCATCATCCAGAAAGGACTGCTCGAAAAGAGTGTGCTCCGAGTCAGGGAACTATATAATCTGATGCGCACCAATCGGCTGCCAGACGGTCAGATAGAGTGCAACCTCGAGGGCGGCATCCAGCTGCCACGTGTCTGCTTTGCCGCCGAATTCGAGAACAGGAATCGGGAGCGCCGCATGGTCGGCTACAACGGACTGGTGGTCATCGAGCTGAACGACCTGAAGAGTTACGACGAGGCCATCGCCATCCGCGAGAAGGCCAAGCGACTGCCGTTCACGATGATGGCGTTCCTCGGCGGCAGCGGACGGTCCGTAAAAATTGTCTGTCGCGGTGCGCTGTTCCATGATGCCTCGACAGGACCAGAACCCCCTACCCTTCAACTTCCAGCCGAAGAAGACGATATCCGCCAGTTCCATCGCAACCTCTACGAGACGGCCCGCAAGGCCTACGAGGGTCAGCTGAACCTTCAGATCGAGGCCCTGGAGCCCGTGCTGGAACGAACCGTCTATCTGAGTGCCGACCCCGCCATCGGCTTCAATCCGAATGCCACGCCCTTCTTCGCCGACACCAGTTGCCAGCAGGAAGAGCCCGACTTGAGCGACCTAAGCCCTAAGGAGAGCCAGCTGATGCCGGGCCGCAGCGTGGAGCGCACCTATCGGCTGAACTGGCTCTATATTATAGAAGAGGTATTAGGCCGATACTTCGACCTGCCCGACGAGCAGCGGCAGGAGTCGCTGCTGATGCAGGTGGCCACACGCTGTCTGAACGAGGGCATCCCGATGGCAAAGGCCCAGCAGATGACGATGGAGCACCCTGCGCTGAACAGCGACGAACTATTGGTAAACAAAACATTCTCAACCGTTTACGCCGTTACGCATCAGAAAGACTACATGAAGAAACATAAGATTCGTCCGCTGCACAGCATCCCCGAAGACACGCTGCTGATGATGAAAACGGAGATCTTCCTGAACACGAACTTCGAGATGCGGAAGAACGTGATGACCGGCATCGCCCAGTATCGTGAGAAGACCAGCCTGGATCCGGAGTTCCACGACCTCGACCAGGAGGTGCGCAACGACATGACCATCCGCGCCAAAGAACTGGGACTGAAGTCGTGGGACAAGGACATCGACCGCTTCATCGACTCCAGCCGCATTGATAAGTTCTATCCGCTCTACGAGTGGCTGAAAGGTCTGCCCAGATGGGATGGCCGCGACCGTGTGGCGGAACTGGCGGCCCGCGTGCCCACCAACCAGCCCCATTGGGAGACGTATCTTCATAAATGGCTGTTAGCCATGGTGTTACAGTGGCGAGAAGATACCGATGCACAGCTCACCGGCAACGCCCTCGTACCTTTATTAATAGGTCGTCAGGGCTGCGGCAAGACCCGTTTCTGCGGCATTCTCATGCCCCCGGAACTGAGGATGTACTACAACGAGGAGATCAACTTCAAGAAGGAAACCGACCTGAACCTCGGCCTCTCGCAGTTCGGACTGATCAACATCGACGAGTTCGACAAGACCACCGCCCGTCAGCATGTCATCCTGAAATACCTGCTCTCGACAAGCGACGTGAAGTTCCGCCCACCCTACGGCAAGGCCATCCGACAGTATAAGCGCTACGCCTCGTTCATCGGCACCACCAACCAGATGAAGCCGTTGGTGGACCCCACGGGAAGTCGGCGGTTCGTCTGTGTGGAGTGCACTGGCGACATCAACTTCGAAGACAACCTCGATCATCGCCAGCTCTATGCCCAGCTGATGCAGGAGCTCGACGAGGGACAGCGTTATTGGCTCGACGACGAGGAGATTGCTGTGCTGATGAAGGAGAACAGCCGTTTCGAGCGCACTTCCGACCTGGTGGAGATGATTGCCGCCACCTTCCGGAAACCGCAGGATCCGAAGGGTGGCCGCCTCTGGACCCTCCAAGAGGTGAACGCCCTGCTCCATTCCCGCTTCAAGAACTACGACCCCACAACGACCTTCGAGAAGCTCGGCCGCACCCTCTCCAACCAGCCCTTCGCCTTCGTCAACGAGCGTTCCGGCAACTGCTCCCGCTACCGCATGGAAGAGATCTGAGCCAAAGCCTACCCTAACAATAATTCCCGAAACGTCCAAGCGTTTCGGGAATTATCTATATTATTAATAAGGTATAAGAGACTATTCGCTCTTTGGCATGCTTATCAAAAGCACAAGATCGGCTGCATCAACCACATTGTCACCGTTCATATTCGCATTGGCAAAGACGAAGTTGGCTGGGTTCTTACCCATAATGTAGTCGACAACAATCTTGACATCACTGGCATCTACGACACCATTGCCATCAGCATCACCTACACTCGACTTAAGAGAAATATTAAACTGTAAACCATTTTCTTTAGCAAGTGTATGACTGGCAGTAGAAAACTCAACTCCAGTCAGACGACCAGTGAAATTACCATTCTTGTTCGGTGCTTTCAGTTTAAGAGTACAGAGAGTCGGAGCCCCCCCTTGTACACCGAAAGCAGAATTGGTCAATGAATAGACTGCCACTCTGAACTTCGAACTGCCAGTCTGACCTACTCTTACCAAATGGTTACTCTGCACGGCATCGCCCTTCACACCCTCAACGCCAGCGACAGAGAAGCCTTCAGGCAATTCTACAAAGAATCCAGTCGCAATATAGTTGCTGATACTGGCATCGGCAGTAATCACAATCTGCATCTCACCATTAGCCGAAGCCTCAGTTCCACTAACCTTAATAGTCTGAGCCACTGTCGTCAAGGATCCCAATATCAGCATGCCTCCTATAAATATATTCTTTCTGTTCATAATCGATCGGATTTAAGAGGTTATTTTATATCACTCAAACTAACTACTGGACGTACACTTGTTCCATAATGACGAGAGTTCGTACCCTTGGCTAATGTGGAAGAGCCTATCCTCAAATAATAGGCATAATCAGAGGAATCATCATTGGCTGGCATATTGGATGCCCAATAGTCACCTCTCTCTCCTGCTTCTTTCAACGTTGGATGATATCTTCCAGCAGCTGGCAAGAAAATAGAATTTCCTTTACATCCCTCCACAATGCTAGTAATCCTGTATCCAGCAATTCCGTTTACATTAGTCCATTCTGATTGGGTATAGCTTGTGTTTATCAACTCTGAGAACTCCTTATAAGTTGGCATGCGCCACTCACCACCCCATTTCACGTGGGCCACATCGTCGTCGGCATCCAATTTTGTTTTACCATCGGTAGTATATTCTACCATATTATTCCCATCATAGTCATTATAAGTGCTATAACTGAAGCTTGTTTTACCCTCGCAACTTCCGTTAGTCTCACCCCACGCATAGTAACACCCATAATCTTCTGGTGAGTCTGCACCCAAATTACAAGTGGCCCAAAGCGTCCTGCTAGGCAAACCGAGATCCACCAAGTCGTGGTTTCTATAACTTGAAGGAACTTCTATCTGAGAATCTGAGCCTTTCTCCGATAATATGGGGCGGACAGGGTAGCCTTTATATCGTAATCCTCCAGAGACCCCTATATCAGTACTATTGTAATGTAATTGATCTGCATTGGTGCCATGCCCGCCAGACGTTCGAAGTGAAGATGACCAGCAACTATTATTGCCCTCTGGGATGAACATGGTATTCCCGTTTGTTCCCGTAAAGAGGTAACCCCTGACATTGTTCAACTTTGTCCATTGCTGAGTCGTGTTATCTATAAGTTCCTGAAAATCCTCATTAGTAGGCATGTGCCAGTCTCCTCCCCATGAGACTGTTGCAACGTCATCGGCTGCTTCCAAAATGGTTTTATTGTCAACAACGCCATAGGCTCCTGTTACCCCATACTTCGTTAATGAAGCATTCGAGGAAGTCGGCTTGGAACCATCTGTGAATTTATAGTTATTCCATGTGTAAGTCTCCTTTGTCTCTGTTTCGCCCCAAGCATACAGACAGCCAGTTTCCTCAGGAGCAGAGGCTCCTACATTACATGTAGCCCAAAGCGCACCGCTGGGAAGACCGAGATCAACATATTGATGGCCATTATTATTATAAACACATGGTTCGCTATAAATCATAGAGATGAGTTTAGTAACGTCAACAATAGACAACTGGTTGTCAACGTCAAGGTCAGTAGTTTGTGTAACCTGAGCGTTAGACAAGTACGCCCCTACAAGGACATTCAGATCTTGGACGTTTACCTTACCGTCCCCCGTAATATCGCCAGTTAAGACAGACTGGATCTCCTTGAATTGGGCCGTATAGCTTTTATTCTCCGTAACAGTCAATGTCCGTGGATTAGCCGTCTCACCATCGCTCCATTTTGAGAACTCATAACCACCATTAGGCAGGGCATTAAGTTCTATGGTCGTCCCTTTGGCGTAGGTACCACCTCCAGTCACAGTACCACTACCTGTTGGAGTGACAGTAACACTTATTGTGTATTTCTCAGCAACAGAGCCTGTTACCTTTTTACTCGTTCGGTTACCCAAGGCATCGTAGTTATATGTAATGGTCGTACCATTATCATAGACCACCTTCGTCAAACGGTTGTTTGAGTCGTAAGTGTAGGTCTGGGCATATGTTTGCATTGTTGCGAACAATAGTGCCAGAGTGTATAATAATCGATGTTTCATATTACATTATGTTCTACTAAATTTACTATTCATGAATATGTCTGCATGGTTACAAACAAAAAATGCCAAGATGTATTATAGTCAATGTTTCCTATCAAAAGGGAGAAGTACACTTCAAAACAGCACTATACGCATTGTCTGAAGGATGAATATATTTATCTGACACGTTACCAGTTAGGCTTTTGTCGCCATGACACATTACATCATTCCAATGGTTTTTTAAAATTGTCCTTGCATTGTCAGAAATATGTGTCCCCAATAAAAGATGCATATACCAAGGCCAAAATACACTTGAATTATCACTAATTCTATAAAAAGTATTTGAAGATCCATCATATGAATATTGCATTGCTTCTGTCAGATATTTATCAATTTCTTTTTTAGTTTTAGAATTTGGATCACTGAAGGTTACATTATTACCATTCTTGTCCTTATATAATATTTTACCCTCATTATTTAAATATCCAATAATACCGTCTGCTTCATATTTCATCTGCTCCCCCTCCGGATCAATTCCCATAATCGGATTATTATCCGTATACGGATAGAGGTTGGTACTCCAAATAGGATCCTCGGAGAGGAAGCGGCCGATGGTGGGGTCGTAGTGGCGGGCACGCATATAATACTGGTGATCAGTAAGGTACATCACACCATATTTACCTACATATTGGAAAGGATTGTAATCGGCTTCTTGTTTCTGCACGACCTTTCCAAAGTCATCATACTGATACTTGTGGGTAATGTTGCCACTCTCATCAACGATGGCCACCACTGAACCACGGAAGTCTGTGACGAAGTAACTCACCTTCCCGTTCTTTACACGGGCTTCCAGGCCATTGCCGTATATATATTCAGCCCCTTTCGAGTCAGAAAGCACGTTACCGATACCTAACGGATCAGCGGTGAAAATGATATCCCCATACGAAGCTATATTTCCTAACGGATCATACTTAATAGCCGTAGAGCCAGCTCGGGTCAAGCGGTCTGCATCATCCCATTGGTATTGTTCACTACCACGCATTGTGGTGTTACCATTCTCATCAAAACTAAAACTGATATCACCAGCACTTGTAATGCGGTTTCCGCTATTATAGCTATAGCTGACGTCTTCATTCGTCAGACTGATGCCATCATAGGGTTCCTTGGCGGTCTGTTTGGTGATATTCCCCGCCTTGTCCAACTCAAAGCTATAGCTTGCAACGACTTTACCGTTCACCTTTGTCACCTTACTGGTCAAGCGCCCTGCAGCATCATAACCGTAAGTGGTTATCATAAGGCCATTAGAATAGTTGACCTCAGAGAGCTGGCTATCCTTACGATAGGTATAAGTAATAGTCTTGCCATTGAACTGCACCGAGGTCAGACGGTTGAGCTTGTCATAACCATACACCGTATTATTGACATTAGTGCAGTTGCCATTATCGTCATAGCCATAGCTGTTGCTATGCCCGTTGTACGAAGTACTTGTCACACGTCCAAAGCCGTCATAACCCAGCGACAGCTTCTTTCCACTGTCTTTGTCTGTGATAGATGTCAACCTTAACGTCTGGCTGTCGTAGCCATAGGTATTGATGCCATCTTCCTTGACACGGCCAAGATTGTCATAGCTATAGTTTAACGTTGTACCATCGGGCTTAGTAAAACGGTCAAGCGTGCCGTCAGGGTTATAGGAATAGCTCTTTGTCGCTCCAGCGAACGAGACCTCTGTCAGCCAGTCGGTATTATAGTCATACGACAAGGATGTTTCACCGTTATTGGCATTGGTGATGCCGATGAGATTGTCGTTCGCATCGTAGCTATACCATGTCGTCTCATTATTCGGGTCTTTGCTACTCTTCAGGTTGTCGTTGTCGTCGTACTCGTAGCTGTAGGTGCGATTCAAAGCATCCGTAACGCTCTTCAGACGTCCGGCAGCATCGTAATAAGGTACGGATGTGATGCTAAGTGGCATCTTGATGCTGTTCGGGTTGCCATAGGAATCATAGCCATACTCCACTGTCACCCCTTCACCATTGGTGACGGTTTGAGCCAGGCCATTGCCGAATCTGGTGATATTGGTATATACGCTGCTGATGGGCGACTGCACCTTGGTCAGGTTGCCGTTGGTGTAGGTGTAGGTCGTCTTGTTGCCCTTGGGGTCTTTGACCCATATCAGGTCGTTGTCGTTGTTGTAGCCATACTCCGTGGTCAACGTCCGCCCGTCACCATTCACGTCTACACGGGTTACGTTGCCGCTGCCGTCGTACTCGATGTTACTGATGTTAATGCTATTGGTGGTTATCTCCTGCGGCAGGTGCTGCTTGCCGGCGGTGGCATAGGGTGTGACGCTGACGCTCATGCTCTGAGGCCCCGTCATGCTCGTCATCACGTTGTTGCCGTCGAACTCGTAGTCGTAGGAGGAAGTGCCAGTGCTGCGCGAAACTGTCACCGTCGAC
>Ga0265301_10004816_pt1 | contig 13487 bp, 19 predicted proteins | sample AusTroGonzalo_MG_2_FD_193488 | JGI IMG/M metagenome (GOLD analysis project Ga0265301, IMG submission 193488) | Bovine rumen microbial communities from tropical cattle in Woodstock, Queensland, Australia - Gonzalo_04 | ecosystem: Host-associated > Mammals > Digestive system > Stomach > Rumen ...
GATGAAGGCAGCCTGCGCGGCTTGATTTTATAGTATGAAGCATTATTCAACAAGATTGCTATGAAGCGTTCTAGCAACAAGAAGAAATGGACATTCAAGTTCTACATGCTTTATACTACGCAGTACAATTATCAAGCTTTATCAAAACTGTATAAAGAGCAAGATTAGGTTGGTTTCTCTAAGATGCTTCCGCAGATTGCTCTTGGGCAGTCTCAGAGCTTTATCTTGAATACTGCTTATTTCGAGAATCAATTACTGCATCTTAGTGAAATTATGTTGCCTCCTCTTATGTCTTCTACTTTATCTTCTGCTGACGTAAAAGATTTGGGCGGAAGTAATAAAATAGATACAAATGAAACTTCAAAATCTACTGGACGCCCGAAAAAAGAATAGGGCGAACTAAGTGAAAAAACTATTTAGAATCAAGAATCTGCTTCATAAGGAGGTAAATAATGAAACATACAAGTATTTTGATAGATAAGCCTTGTGAGCTAATAAATATTACCCCTATGAATCCTCTGATTTCTAGGTGTTACATCAAAGTTTTATATATTGGAGAAAATCGTAATGGTAGCTCTATTTCTAGGGAAGTGGCGATGTAGATAGCTAACTCGCTACCCGGTAGTCCTATTGTTGGTTTTTTCAATGAGGCAACAGAAGATTTTGAAGAACATAATAGAAGAATTGATATTGTTGGAGGAGTGCTAAAGTTTTCTGACACAACTAAACCTTATGGTTTTGTTGATTTAGGAGCTAAGGCTTGGTTTTAGGATTATCTTGATGACGGTGTAGTTCATACTTATCTAGTTACAGAAGGGTATTTATGGACGAGCCAATTTCCAGAAGCTAAGAGAGTGATTGAGCAAGGGAATAATTAGTCTATGGAATTAGATGAAAATTCTTTACAAGGAACTTGGACAACCAAAGATAATTCTGATGTAGAAATTTTTATTATCAATGAGGCGATAATTTCTAAGTTATGTATTTTGGGAGAAGATTTTGAACCCTGTTTTGAAGGGGCAAGCATTGGCAAGTTCTCTCTCGACAAAGACTTCCATTAGAAGATTTATAGTCTGATGAAGGAAGTTCAAAAACTGAAAGGAGGAGAATTATCACTTATGGATGAAAAAATCAAAGAAATTGAAGAGCAGGAAGATGCGGTGATGCCGGTCGAGGAGCCCGAGGCTCCTGCTACTGAATTTTCAGCGACAAGCGTCGAAGCGGAAGAAAACCAGGTGCCGCAAGAAGCTCCTGCTGTTGCCGAAGAGGAACAGCACGAAGAGGCTATTCTGCCTGAGGACAACTCACTTCAATTTAGTCTTGAAGATTTTCAAGAATTACAAGAAAATTATTCTGCTCTTGAAACACGTTTCAATGAGCTTCAAGAGAAGTATAATTCTATGGAGACAAATTATAATAGTTTAGTTGAGTTCAAACAGACCAAGGACAGAGAAGAAAAGCAATAGATGATTGATAGTTTCTATATGTTATCTGATGAAGATAAAAAGGACGTTCAGGACAATATTGATAAATATTCCTTGGATGAAATTGAAGCTAAATTGTCAGTGATTTGTGTTCATAATAAAGTTGATTTATCTGGTGAGCACAAGGAAGATGTACCAGATACATCATTCAGTCTAATTGATACCGACGGTATGGGGGAAGAGGAGAATATCCCAGCGTGGGTAAGTTCACTAAGACAAACAAAGAAAAATAATAACTAAGTATAGGAGGAATAGATAAATGGCTAAAGTAAGTCTAAGTGCTGCACAGCTGGTCGAGCGCGGCTATGGTCAGGTTGAGCCAAATCATCTATCTGCTCAGAGAAATGGTCAGGTGTATGGTCAATTACCTGCCGATCCTGCCATTACCAAGCTTGAGAATGGCCAGTTTGTAAAATATAACTATGCTCTTGGCCTAGCCACTTTTGAAAAGACTAAGGCTATCGAGGGCGAATGGATGCTCGTATTCAACGAGGTAAAAGTGTATCGTGAGTGGGAGTCCGATGCTGACTTTGCTATGCTGAAGGATAACTATGTTGCTCGCGTTTATAGCCCCATTGATGGAGCTGCCGCTATGAAGCAGCAAACTCAGCCTCGTTATTACGGTGGCGTTGATGAAGAAGGACACGAGATTCGTGTAGATGCTAATGGTAATGTTGTTGCTTATGATAGCGATGCCTATGCTACTGCAAAGGCTATCCGCAAGGTGGTAACTCCTGCCGATCCTTACGAGTGGGATTCTACCGATAATCCTTTCGCTGCTACATGGGATTATGGTGGACCAAAGCTGATGCCCGAGGGCGCAGTAATGACTCCTCGCGTATTCAAGACTATGGTTGGCGATATTTATACCACCAACATGGTTGACGAAGCTTGGAATAGTCTGTCAATTGGAACTATCCTTGCTCCAACCCCCGCCGATGGCATTCTAAGAACTACTGGCGATACCACTGCCATGAAGTGGCAAGTTGTAAAGAAGTATGACCTTGGCGACCGTCAGAAGGCCGTAAAGATCATGCGTATTGCTTGATGAAAGGAGAGAGAAACGATGGCATTAAATACTCAAGATATGGTAAAACTAGCTAAGATTGCTGCCGGTGCTAAGCGTTCCGCTCCTGTAGCATACAGCTTCAATGGCGAGAATTTTAGCTATGACGATGTTCAGGAAACCCTACGTGCTCAGTTTGCTGAGATTGCTCCTGACTATCGTGCTTATAGAGAAAACAAGAATACTATTTTCCGTGTTATTGAAGAGACTCTAAGTGAAGTAGTTCCTGAGAGAACCAAGCTCAATTACGAGCAGTGGGCCGAAGTCAAGCGTTTCGGTCAGGGCGATAAGCCTATCTTCCGTCGGAAGACCCTAAACCGTAACCGCACTCGTGGTAAGCAGTTCATCACCCGCGTCGGTCTGGCTGGTATCTACGAAGTCTTCAAGCTGGGTAGCGCTCAGGAGAGCTTCGAAGTTCCTACCAACGCAATTGGTGGAGCCGCTCAAATCGGTTTTGAAGAGTTCCTAGATGGTCGTGTTGACTGGGCCGAGCTCGTAAATATCATTTACGAAGCTATTGAAGACCTTATCTTTGAAGAGGTTGGCAAGGCACTTGACGAGGGCATTCCTCAGCTTCCTTCTGCCAATAGAATCGTAACTAACAGTTTCAACGAGGCTGCTTTTGATGCTCTTGTTACTCATGCTGAAATGTATGGTAATGTAACAATTTATTGCACCAATGAGTTTGCTGTAAAGATGATTCCTCAGGAAGCTTGGCGTTATACTGAGTCCATGAAGGACGAGTTATATCGCACTGGCCGTCTAACTGGTTATAAGGGTAAGAATGTTGTTATTCTGCCTAACCAGTATAAAAACGCTTTTGAAAACGAAAAGGTTCTTGATCCTTCTCTGTGCTGGATTGTTCCTGCGGGAGCCGATCAGAAGCCAGTAAAGATTGCCTTTGAGGGTGACCTTTATACTAACGAGTTCGAGAACTATGACTGGTCTCGTGACATTCATGTATACGAGAAGGTCGGTGTTGTTTGCATGATGGATAATGCTATTCACGTATATAAGGATACCAGCCTGAGCAAGAGTGGCGCCTTCAATCTAAAGGATACTGTAAAGAATAGTATTACTGTTGACGGCGAAATCAAGACAGTCTAGGACTGATTGAAGTAACTGCATAGAAGCTGGCTACCGCCCCTAGCGATGTAAATGAGACTGAGTCTCAAGCTAACTAGGATGCAGTTACGATTACTCAGAGCGGTAATAACATCGTCGTGAGCGGCGATCTTGAAGCTCTGAATAGTTTTGCCTCTACCGATGCGAACCAGGGAACTGGTAAGTGGATTGGTATTGATATAAATACTGGCCTTGACACCATTGAAGGTGCTAAGTGGGATTCTTACACTCTGACTGCGGCAGATGTAGCTGAGGCTGCTTCTGTTGGATTGGGTGCTGGACACATCATCTTCTGGGCTAAGGCTGAAAACCTCAAGGCAAATCCGCGTACAGTGACCATTAGTAAGACTGGTAGTACAAGCGTGACTATTACAGTTTCTTTCAATGATACTCACGTCGGTGACTAATTAAATACAATTCAAGGGGAGACGGGGAAGTTCCCCTCTCCCCTTATCGTCATAATGGAGAAAAAGGAGTTATATTTTTTATGGGTAAGACATATTTAGTAACAAATAGAAGTGCAAGTCAAGTTTTTTACGCTGTGCCAGAGATTGGAGTCAAGAGCAGACAATTCCAACCTGGCGAGACTAAGAAGATTTCTTTTGAAGAACTTGAAGGATTGAATTATCAGCCTGGCGGTAATGCTCTTATTAGAGATTATCTGTTGATTCAGGATTTGGACGTGCGGCAAGAGTTTTGCGGCGACACCGAGCCCGAATACAACATGACTGCGGCTGACGTAAAAGAGTTGATTCTACATGGGTCAATGGATGAATGGTTAGATTGTTTGGATTTCGCTCCGGAAGGAGTTATTGACCTAATCAAAGATCTAAGTATTGAGTTACCACTAACCGATACTAGAAAAATGGATGCTTATAAAGAAAAGACAGGTACTGACCTAGGTAAGCTGATTAGAATTCATGCCGAAGAAATTGCGGAAGAAGAAGCGGCAAAGCAGGCCAACGAGCAGAACAAAGAAAGACGCACTCAGAAGGTAGAGGCGCCCGCATCGGCGGCCGCAGAGCCCACAGCACGTAGAACAACTGGGTAGAAGTATACTGTCGTCAAGAAAGCTGAAGTATAATATCACAAAGGGGGCGTATTTGTGAAACAAGAAAATTTAGCTAATACAACAAAATTCGCCACCATTTATGACCGTTTTTTAGGCAAAATTACTGATGACATGTATGTAGAATTGACTCCCGAAGATACTGTTAGAGACTTACATAAAATGCTTATGTAGGCTTTACCGGGATTTGAGTTTCCAAGAGTTGATTTATATGACTATACAGAAGATGTAAAAACCATATATGAGAAAGATATGACATTAGATGATTTCCTACTGGGGGTCGTCTGGGAAGAGCTACCAGAAAATGCGGAGACGCCATAGCGAGTAATTGTTGATGATTCACATTTCAACTTTGAACTAACCTCGGAAGAGATAAATATTATCGCAATACTTATGCTTGAAGCATGGGTACAACGACAAGTTAGCTCTATCGAGAATACACGCATGAAGTATTCTGGACCAGACTTCAAAATGACCTCACAGGCAAATCACCTGCAAAAGCTTTTGACCTTATTACAAGATACGCGAACCAAAGCCCATCACATGTAGCGTCTTTACAAGCGTCGTCGTAGAGACATAAATGACTAGGGCCGCAAGGTTTATAGGTCTAACTGGGATACTTTTGGATTTGGAGTGTATTACTAATGGATTTTACACCGAGTAAAGAAAGTATTGAAAAAAATATAATAAGGCTTATCAATTAGTTTTGGAAACTGATTCCTATGCGAGAAAATAAAGAAGATTGGCAGAAACAATTACAGACTGTTATCATAGAAGTTGCGGGCTTTGGAAGCATTTTTGCGGAAGTCCCGCAATTTTTATAGCTATTAGCAAAGCTACAAGGGTTACTTGAAGTAGAAACAACATTTTCTTTATATCGCAAAACAGTATTTGAGTGTATTAGCTTACTAAGGAGCTGTTTGCATGAATAAATTTCATTATGCTAGTGACAGCATACGACTTATGGCTGGTCGTATGGGCTATAACTCAAGTCCTTCTTTTTAGGATGGTACTTAGGAAGGCGTCAATGAACTTGCTACGAGATTATAGTATAATGGTGGATATCCATAGCAAAATAGAATGATAAAGGATAAACGACGTTCTTTGGATAGAGCTGTGCTATATTCTTACTAGGGAGCTTTCGTCAAAAAGGTTTATACCGACGATACAATTTTGTTTGATGAAGAACAAAATTAGCCCCCTGTGAGAGCGTTGATAAATCCTAACAAACTCAAACAGGATTATGATGATAAGATAATTTCAATAGGATATGAGCATAATTTCTAGACTGGTACGGTTTTTGAATGGTGTAATACGAATTCTTATTGGCTAGTCTATTTATAGGACTTAGATGAATTAGCATATTTTAGAGGAGATATACGTCGTTGCCGGTATATAATCAACTGGCTTGATAATGATAAACAGCATTCAACCTATGTGGCTGTAAGAGGTCCAGTAGAGACAAAGATTGACTTTATTTAGAAGCATTAGATTAGTGTTGATGAACCTAATCATTCTTTGAATTTATTGATGCCATTGAATGAAGATACTAAGAAGTATTTTACTCGTTATAGCAAATTTTATTTGCAAGATGATGATGTGTGCTGGCGTGTTGAGGCTGTTGACTGGATTAGTACTCCTGGAATCTTAGAAATTGCCGCCGTTGAATATTATGCTAATGAGACTGAGGACGATATAGAACATGGGCTAGTTGGAGGATTAGTTGTGAAAGATATTCCTGATAATACCGATCGTGTCAATAGACTGATTGCGGGCGATGTATTTATAAAGCCGAAGCGCTTCTATACATATACCTATACCGGCCTAGACCGCGAAGGTACTTGGGAAATTGATAATAAACTTCCTATTGAATATACAACAAACAATAACACTATAACACTCAAATGGGTTGGTAATTATAGTGGACAGTTTGATTTGAAATTCAAAGATTTAACAAAAACAATAGTTGTTGAGTCATTATTTTAAGAGATAAAGGAGTTTACCCTAATGAAGATTGAAACTTATAAATATCCTCAATCAAGTTTCTTGTCTATGGAAAAAGACATGTCTATTATTGTTGATTATATTTTGAAGAATGATAGACTAAAGAAACTACTTTTTTATACAACTCCAGATTGCTTAGAAAAACCATTAGTATCTGATGAGGATACTTTTGAAATGTTTGGGAAAAACATAAAGATTGTCCCCAAGCTTTATGTTGATGGTTCGGTACTGAATTATATTATTATCAATTTTGATAATTTTACACCAAGCGGTAATCCAGAGTTTAGAGACAACATTGTAGAATTTGATATTGTTTGCCATTTTGATTAGTGGACATTGAAAAACACACAGTTGCGGCCATACAAGATTGCTGCTGAACTAGATACAATGTTCAATGGCAAACTGCTTACTGGAATTGGTGAGCTAAATTTTTTAGGAGCCAATTAGATGGTTCTTACCGATGAATTTGCAGGACTGTGCTTGATGTATACCGCAACTCACGGTGGAGAAGACAAGAAGAATGTTGAAAATCCAAAAGAGCAATCTGATATAATCACCAATTTTGACAAAGTGTTCAATGAGGATGATTGATGGATATAAGGCTTGCGCTACTAGCTGGGGCGGACATACCGATACCTGAGTTACAAGTAGCCATTCATCAGCCTCGTATCAAGGAGATTGCGCTTATTGGAGAAACAGACTTTTTTACTGGCATACAATGTTTGAATATAAATAAAAGTATGATAAGTTAGGGCGAAACTCTTTTAGATAATACTAACAATTTTCAGATATTTATGACAGTGATGGCAGAGAAAGAAGCTTAGGATAAAAAAGATGCTGTATTATAGTTGTGTTAGTTGATTTTACCAGGATATAAATTGAATTTTTTACCGCGAAGTTTATATTTGAGTAAAGATACACAAAGTATTGTAATTGATGAAAACAACTTTGAAGCTTTGCAAAGAGTTATCCAAGATATTTTCTGCTTGAACAACAGTGCCAATGACATACATAATTTCAACCCAGGAAATGCGAAAGCAAAGGAGATTGCGGACAAGCTGATGCGAGGCCGCCAAAGGGTAGCAGCGCAAAAAGGCGAGGGAGACGGAAGTATATTTGTATAGTATGTTTCTACTCTTACTGTTGGACTCAATTCAATGTCTTTCGATGATTGTTTGAATTTGACGATGTATTAGCTGTTTGACTTGGTTGAAAGATACATGTTGTATGTCAACTGGGATTTGGATATTAGGTCTCGTTTAGCAGGAGGTTCTCCTGACTCGAAGCCTGATAACTGGATGAAAAATATTCACTAATAATAAAAGGAGGAAATAACTCTATGAAGTATGGTATCAGAGAGATTTGCGACGTTGTCATGAAGGCTAAGTCTGCGATGAAGATTGGCAATAAAGTCTTCTATAAAGATGAGCCTGTTATTTATTTTGATACTCTAAAAACTTCTTCACTAGAAGGTGCTTCTACCACTGTTTATGCCCAGGGCGGACGTGGTAATGCGCGTTTAGTAGCGTGGGAAGGAGAGCGCACTGTTACCTTTACAATGGAAGACGCCCTGATTTCTCAACTTGGTCTAATGATTCTTACTGGTGCCGGTCTCATTGAGGCTTCTGCTGGCGCACCTATTGTTATTCATACAACCGAAAAAACTGATGAAGTTTATCCCGTTTGGGCCGATGGCACCACAGCAAGTCAGCACGATCTACAACATCTTGATGCTTTCCAAATCAAGCTGAGCCAGAAGCCTTACATGGGCGCCGATGACGATGTTCGTGGCCTACATGATTATGTTTATGTAATGCTGCTCAAGGATGACGAGATTATCACCGAGCCTTACATTCCTACTGAGGTTTCTGAGATTACCGCCGAGGGAACTGGTGAGCATCTGTATGTGCTAACCATCAAGGCTGCCGAAACTGCGGCCTCACACAGCGCTCCACCTTATGGAACCACTTATCGTAAGAACGATTTTTCTGCTTGGAGTCTTGCCGGCAAAGAGAATATTGTATTTGTTGACTATTACACCGCTAAGACCAGCGGAGCTTACGAAGTCGATATTACTCCCGAGAGCTTTGGTGGAAACTTCTATCTGGAGGCTAGCACCCTGTTCCGTACTTAGGATGGTATTGATATGCCTGCTGAGTTCGTAATTCCTAACTGCAAGGTACAGTCTAACTTCACATTTAGTATGGCTTCTTCTGGTGATCCTAGCACCTTTACCTTCACTATGGACGCCTTCCCCGATTATACTCGTTGGAACAAGAAGAAGAAGGTTCTTGCCGCTATTCAAGTAGTTGACTCTAGCGACGAGCGTAATGATTTCATTCGTCGTGCTACCGTTCATGACTACTATCAGACCACTTACTCTGAGGGTGTAGCTACCGTAGCTACCGGTGCCGGCTCTGTATATGATACCGAGCAGAAGAGCACTATTGAATTTGACAACCGCGCTTGATGCGAGGCTTATTAGAGGCAATATGTCACTAGGCATATTGCCTCTTTTTTAGTATTTAGGTTGTTAGAGCTAGATACTAAAAAAGAGGCAAAGGAGTGAAAATTATGGGGGCTAGTAAAACTAATGATCCAATTCTTAAACATGGTGAATAGTATGAACATTATTATACCGATTTACAAACTGCAAGGAATAACTATGCCATAGCTCAAGAATACTATGTAAAGTTAAGAAGTTCCTTTTTATAGGATGTTTCTTAGAATATGCACGGTGCTTTGTCGGAATATAGCTCGAAGGCTATATCTGATAAATTTGTAGAAATTATTTCTGATGAGATAGATTCAAAATCCGTTGAAGAAATGAAAAAACAAATTAGTGCCATTCAAGAGGCTTTACCAAAATTTTTAAATAAAAATTCTAGTCTAGCTCAAACGGTAAAAAAAGCATTAGTTGATTCAATAAGTAAAGAAAAAAAATAGGATTCTGATGTATCAACAAGAGTCCATAATTTTTAGGATAGATTAAATCGTAGGCTTGGGGAAGCGGTTAGTGATGAAATCTCCAGAAATGCTTATAATACTATTATTAGCTTATTATCAGAATAGGGCTTGCTGAGTTAGCAAGATCGGATGACTAGCGCCGAGCACGGTTTTTTAAAGCGAAATTTATTGTTGTATTTTAAGTCTAGCAAGGGAATTGCAGAATTCTATAAAGGAGTATCAGATAGAATTTTTTCTGACAATTCGCTAATAGGTTATGCAAAAAATATAGGCGGAGCATATGTTGAGAAGCTAAAAACCGATGTTATAAATTCAGCAATATAGCAATTAACACAAAACAGCCCTATTTCTTTTCAAACCACTGCGAGTAGCGGAGACTCTACCAATATTCATTATGATATATTATCTAATAAAATAAAAATAAATAATTCGCATTATTTGCAAAATATTCAATAGTTTCTGGAAAGTGCTAATGAGCTAAATGTGACTGGAACTGGTATTGCACATCCAAATGAATTTGCCTATGGTATCCAATCTAAACAGGGATGGTCAAGCAAATTACTTAACGTATTAAATGATAAAGCGGTTAAACTTGACGATGGTTTTTTTAGCGTTGGTAGTAGAATACAATTAGCTAATTCATTAGGTTTTAAAGATACTATCCCTTCTTATTGGAGAGGCTGGCATAACTCTATTGCTTAGCTAAGTAAATTAACCAATTTCTTTTAGGTAATAGGACAATTTCAGCTAGGCTTCTTTGTACATGGGGCTTTTGTGTGGATGTCAGATCTTATTGCAATAATGCGTCGCAATAATTTATATATGGCTTTTTATTATCCAAGAAGGTTAAGTGCCGATTAGACTTATAAGACATTTACATACCCAACCTCTGGCGAAGTGGCTTGGCAGTCTCCGAGCTATAACTACAGAGAAATTAGTCGTGCAAAAATTCTAGCATAGTATTTAGCTAGTTAGAATAAAGCAAAAACCAAAAAGAGAAGCAAGAAAAAATAAAAAATTTTTGCTATAATATATAAAAAGAGAAAAAGGAGTTGTTTCAAATGAGCAAAGTTGCTTTTACAAAGCTGGGCCTCAAGCCCAACACGGAAGTAATTACCGTACATTTTAATGACTTAGAGATTGAAGTCAAACAATATCTTCCTATTCAGGAAAAGCTGGAACTTGTTGGCGATGTGATAAATGGCGTTCTTGCTACTGATGATAATAAATTTCCAAACTTCTTGAAAATGGATATGTTTTTAAATTTGGAGATTGTTTTCAAATATACAAACATTAGCTTTACTGAAAAGCAAAAGGAAGATTTACCAAAGCTATATGATTTACTTGCGGGCGCAGGTCTTATTGAGAAGATAGTGGATACTATTCCAAAAGCAGAATATCATATCTTATATAGCACATCTGTTGATAGCCTAGAAGGCATTCATCAATATAAGAATTCTGCTTATGGTATTCTTGATGCTATATCAACTGACTATGAAAATCTAAACCTAGATATTGATACGCTTACCAGTAAGCTATCCAATGTTGAAAATTTAGACTTGGTAAAGGACGTTGTAACCAAATTAGGATAATTGATTATTCTTATTTTTTATAGAAAATAGGAATAATTGAAAGGGTAATGAGATTATTCTCATTACCCTTATTTTTTATATTTGGAGAGAAAGGAGTTTATATATGGCTAAAAACTTGAATGAAGAATATAGAGTCAGTATGAGGTTTGATGCTGATACTGATAAAGCCAGAAAATAGTTAGCCGATTTATAGAAGCAATTAGATGCTCTTGCTACTAGACCAACAGGCAAGACTTTGAATTTTAGTGAAGATATTGCCAAGGCTTCCCGTGCGGCCGCAGAGTTATCAGCGCATTTATAGCAAGCATTCAACTAGAAGAATGGTACTCTTGATTTTACTAAGTTAAATGCTTCAATAAAACAAAGTGGCTAGTCATTGGCTAGTTATGGGGAACAGCTTTTAAAACTTGGCCCTGCTGGGCAACAGGCATTTTAGAAGTTAGCAACGGCGGTCAGTAATTCTGAGATCCCAGTGAGACGTATGAGCGATGCTCTGCGTAGTATGGGCGTTACATTGAAAAACACTATAAAATGGTAGATTTCTAGTTCTGCAATCCATGCTTTTATGGGAGCTATACAAGGTGCTTATGGCTATGCTTAGAACTTAAATGAAAGTTTGAATAATATCCGTATAGTTACGGGTCAAAATATTGATCAGATGGAGAAGTTTGCGGCGACCGCCAATAAGGCTGCCAAAGCGCTTAGCGCTAGTACCTTAGATTACACCAATGCCGCATTGATCTACTATCAATAGGGTCTTAGCGACTAGGAAGTGAAGGCTCGTACTGATGTTACTGTCAAGATGGCTAATGTTACTGGTGACACCGCCGAGAAGGTTTCACAATAGCTAACTGCGGTATGGAACAACTTTGCCAAGGGGTCTGATAATTTAGAGTATTTTGCTGACGTTATGACCGCCCTAGGCGCCGCAACCGCATCTAGCACCGATGAAATGTCAGAAGGCTTGGAAAAGTTCTCAGCGGTCGCGCAGACAGTAGGACTTTCTTATGAGTATGCCACCGCGGCTCTAGCCACTGTAACAGCTACAACGCGTGAAAGTGCAAGCGTAGTAGGTAATGCTTTCAAGACATTATTTGCGCGTTTAGAAGGTTTGAAGCTGGGCGAGACTCTTGATGATGGTACTGATCTAAACAAATATTCACAAGCTCTTGCTACTGTTGGAGTCAATATCAAGGATGCTAGTGGATAGCTTCGCAATATGGATGATATTCTTGACGATTTAGCTAGCAAGTGGAAGACATTAGACAAATCTACCTAGATGGCTACTGCATAGGCTGTCGGTGGTGTTCGTCAATATAACACTCTGATTGCTCTTATGAACAATTGGGACTTTATGTAGGAGAATCTCAATACGGCTCGTAATGCTACGGGGGAGTTGTAGAAACAGGCCGATATTTATGCTGAAAGTTGGGAAGCCGCTTAGAAGCGTGTAAAAGCTGCAACATAGACTATTTTCTAGTCTTTAATAAATGATAATTTCTTTATCAAAGTATTAAATGGCACAGAAAAAGTTCTTGAATATATAAATAGTCTTATCAAGTCTCTCGGTGGAGTACCTGGACTTTTGACTCTGATAGGGGCAGCCTTTACAAAAATTTTTGAAAAATAGATGGTATAGGGGTTATAGAATCTAACATATAACCTTCAGACACTAACAGCTGGTGGTAGAGCGAAATTAGCTTAGTAGAAATAGGAAAATGTAAATTCATTACTTAGTATAATGCCAAGTATGTCATGGCAAGAAGGACAGGACGAGGGATATCATTCTGCCGATATTACTGCGGCTGATACTCTTAAACGAGTAAATAATTTATAGATAGTTTATAATCAAAATGCTGAAAAATACAATGATATTCAACGCACTACAAACCAGTTACTATTAGAATAGTTTATAAATAAACAGAAATTAGTCAATCAAACAGGTATATAGAGAGATATTAGCTCACAGCAATCTTCTGAAGCAGCAGAAGGTTTTACGTCTTATGCTAGGGGTTTAGGCGTAAATAGCAAAGATTTTGATAAAGAAAAATAGCGATATATAAATACAAGCTTAGAGCAAACTTTCTTATCTAATTTTTCCAAAGATTTATAGAGCATCGACACGAAAAAACCAGAACAAGTAAATTAGTAGTTAGAGAAGATGAAGATAATACTCTCCA
>Ga0265301_10004818_pt1 | contig 13478 bp, 35 predicted proteins | sample AusTroGonzalo_MG_2_FD_193488 | JGI IMG/M metagenome (GOLD analysis project Ga0265301, IMG submission 193488) | Bovine rumen microbial communities from tropical cattle in Woodstock, Queensland, Australia - Gonzalo_04 | ecosystem: Host-associated > Mammals > Digestive system > Stomach > Rumen ...
CCGTCGCATTTATGGGCTTTGCAGGTTGCTTTTAATTTTTTAAAAGCCGCTCGAAATATCATAAAAATTAGCCTGTCACCGACCTTTTATTTTTTATCCTGTTTGTCGCCGCCATCGTCGATTTTCTCGGATGTTTTGCGCATGAGATTCATGATCCACTTCGGAAGCGTCATCGGATTTATTTCGTAAAGATTTTCGCATATAGAAATTGATTCATTCAGTGTGATGTATACTCCGATTATCAGTCCGAACGGAGTATTGAACGGAAGTTCTGTGTTCACTGCTGTCAAGGCAACCGGAATAAAGAAATCTAAGAACATACCGAAGAAGAGAGCCACGAGAAGTGCGATCTTCTTCCAGAATCCGATTGTACCTTTTTTTGAACTCCACGGTGTTTCTTTCACCCTGGATTTAATCAAGCCGGTAACAACGTCAAAGACAATTGCGATTATTACACAGCTGAGAATCAATGCATACTGCTGAGCAAGTGCGGCAAGGAAGCCGACGAAAACGCTCAGAATGTGTTTCCACCGCAATTTCTTTTCCCCTCCCGTTTTCTATGTTAACCATATTTTATTTGAAATCTTGTGTATCATTCAACACCACATTTTTGTGAATACGCTGTTTTATATTGAATTTTTGAAGATTTTTCTGTAAAAGCCGCTCGTAAAATCAATAAAAAATGCCCTTGTCAGATTGACAAAGGCATGAAACAAGAAAAGACACCCGAAAATTCGGATGTCTTATTCTCGATGAAAATTTCTCTTCACAGTAATGAAATTATTCAGATAACGCACCGAACCATTAAAATTAAGATTTATGAAGCGGAGCAGGTGTGTGGGCACTCGCTCCGCTCCTCGACTTTAAAATTGCAGATCCAGTCGCTAAATATATTATATTACACTTGATTCAATCACGCAAGCAAATCAGTAATCCAAATATTGATCCGCTCCAATTTCAAGAAGCTTGCTCAGTGCCTGCTTGTGTTTCCGATTAACTGAGTTACGGCCATAATGTAACAAGTCAGCGATTGCAAATGTACTTAAGTGTCCTAAGTACCGCATTGTCATTATTGCGCGTAAATCTCTGTCGTCAAGTGATGAAATGCACTTATCGATCATCGCGCGAACTCTCAGTAATTTTGCATACTGGAAATTGAGCTCGGCTGTCTGAGTGTTGATCAGCTGAAGAAGCTGCGGATCGTGCATACCTTCCGCAATCTTTTCGTTGGCTTCGATATACGCTCTGAGTGATTCAATGTTTTTGAATATATCGCTGCCTTTTCTAAGCTTATCCCTCAATATTTCCTGCTGAGCAGTCATCAGACAATTTTCTGCTCCTGCTCGTTGATAACCGCTCTGAATGCTTTCATTGTCTGAACGGCATCTTCTGCTTCCGAGTAAGTCGGAACGTTGTTTTTCGCGTATTTCCTTTTTTCTCTCTTAAATTTGCTGAATTCGTCCCGCTCGATCTTGGAGAAGATCTGCGACGGGTCCAGTCCGATGTCAACCAGTGCGTTCCTGATAATCTGATTCACTTCTTCGTCGGTGAACCCGTCTCTGATGTGATCGCGATACATCATTGACACCTCGTTATACTTTGCAATCAGCTTCTGGAGACGAACCGCTCCGAAGTTGAATTCCTGATTGAGCGCTATCAGCATGAATGCATTGTTTGTCTCGCAAGCTCTGAGAGTATATGCGTACATGTGTTCTTCATTGCACTTTCGCATTTCTTTTGATGGTCTTATTTTTGATTTCATAAATCCTTCATCCTCCCTCTTCAATGTTTTTAATATGGATAATCTTTGTCTTTCATATCGTTCACAACTTTGATCAGACATGTTTCACAAAGAGTTGTGCCTTTCAATCCGCAAAATACACAATCGGCGTATATATCACAGAATTCACATGCGATATTGCCGCACATATCCTTCACGCAGTCGCCAGTGTCTCTTTTCAGACATGTGAACCGCTCTCTGATCTTGTCAGTCATCGTTCAGTTCGCTCTCCTCGAATAGTTTGTACTTTTCATGCTCCGGTCTGTAATCAGCTGTCACTCCGATGAACTTCGGGCTTCCGGAAACCATGTTGAAGCGTGTTATTCTGAGCGCTTCAACATTGCTATAAAAAGCTATGTTCTCACCATCGCACTGAACTGAATCGATGCTGTATCTCCTGAGCAGTTCTGAAAAATCGTCCAGGAAGTTTTTCTGCTGTAAATTCATGATTCTATCTCCTTTCGTATACCTGCATTTCTAATCCCATGCCTCCGGTCAGATCTACACTGTACTTTGTGCAGAATATGCCGGAATCGATAAGATATTCAAACTGCTTGCTACTTATCTTGTAGTGTACACCCATGAGCCGGATGAAATACTTGTTCCGCTCCGGCGCGATCTCTGCAACCAGTACCGCTCCGGGAGTTTCAGCAAGCTCCATCATGTCTTTTTTTCTCATCGCATTCCCCTCCAAAAATCCTCGAATTGTCCCTGTCCCATCGACTGTTTCTGCCAGCGTGTCCTCTCATGTTGTCTGCAAGCTTTCTGTTCCGCTGCATACATGCCGGACAAAGTTTATCGCCGGCTTTTTCGACTGATCTGGTACAGATAGCGCAGTGATACCCGTCGCCGCGCATTTCCATCGGGAGCAGACCTTTTTCACGTCTGATCTTTTCATCACGTATCCGGCAATATGCAAGGCATGTGCTGCAGTGTGCTTTACCTTTTTCTGCTTGGCGCTTTCCGCATCGTACACAGATTCCTGATTCTTTCAATCGGCTGTACCGATTCCGTGACCGCTCGTTTTTCTCCTGCGCGTGTTCCTGGTGATACCGTCGGCTTCTTGCAGACGCTTTTTCAGCACACTCGAAGCAATAGAGTTTTCCTGGTTCGGCTTTTTCCTTGCAGTTGATGCATAGACCGTACTTTTTCAGCCAGTCGCGCCGTTCTTTGTAATACTCACTCGTTGGCACCTTACTCACCGCTTTCAAATCTGCTCATGATAACTTCCATATCGTCGTTCAGAATGCATCCTCTGACCGGAAGCAAGTTTTTCGGCATTGCATTGATCACTGAATTCAGCGTTTCGACTGCTTCACTGTACTCTTTGTGAGTGTATGTGTAAGTATAACATATCACATTTACTACAAACACGTAATATCTATTCATTTTCTTTGTCCCTCGCAAGCTCATATTCACGGTCAGGATCCCGCTCGTCTTCATCTGATTTTCGACCGCACTTTCCACAGTTTTCACATGGACTGAACGGATCATACTTGCAGTGCATAGTTGTTCCATTCCTCCGTATAATATAAGCAGCTGTCCGGCACGCATTCACTTAATCCTCTCGGACAATCATTAAGGTCACAGGGATTACATCCGGCCAGTTCGCACCGTGCGCAGTCCGGCAAAACGAATATTTCAATACCGCTTTCATCCATTATCGTCATCTTTTTCTTCACCTTCACATTTTCCGCTTTTCCAGTTCCGACATTTATCATCGACACTGTGAACTGCATATCTTATGCATTTTTGAGATTTTACTTCTCTGATACTTCTCAGACACAAAACAGGAAGCATGATGTTTTTGGTGTTAATTTTCCCGTAAAAGCAATTATCACAACGCTTTTCAGTTTTCATCAGTTTTCCCTCCGCTGAAGCTTTTCATCGATAATCGGAATCAAAAGCTTGACTGTTGCAATCATAAGGAAGCGAAACGGTGCATTTGATATCTTTTGAAGCATATCAAAATATATCACTTCCGGCGGACAATCAGCTTCGATGTATTCATCTTTTTGTGTTCCCTCAACCTTGAGCTCTGGGAGTTCTTTTATCTTTTCCGCTATCTCATGGATCAATGGAGCCGCTCCGTCAAGTACATGTTTCGACGGTTTGTCTTCGTGCTCGTCGATGTTTTTGCCTGTGAGCTCCATGAGTTCACACACTTTTTCCTGAAGTTCATCGTTCCACTCGAACCCTTCAAGTTTCATCACTTTTCCCTCCCGTCAACACATATACGCAATCCATACAGTACGGTTCGACCATTTTCGGATTGATGAAATGCAGCCTTCCGCCTTCTTCTGACAGATGCAGAAACGCACAATTCCGTGGCAATTCCGGCTGATAAGGAAGTTCTTTTCCGCAATGATTGCATTTAACTGTAGCGAACCTCAAAAAATCTTCTGTGAATTGTTCCATGATTTACTCCTTGTGATTTTCAAAATAATAATCCAGGATATCTTCAAGAGCAACGACGCGCTTGTATATGATCACCTGTTGTCCTTCAAACCAGTCATTTGCCCATATCAGAGTTTCATCAAAATCAAACTCACACGGCTCGTAAGTGACAGTGTATTCGCGTTCTCCCGGATAATATTTGTACCAGATCTCAAAAACATAATCTACGCATCTGTAACCGCCGGATTTTTTGATAAGTTCCTGAATCATTTCAATTGGATCCATGCCTCTCACTCCCCTGGATAAACTGCAACAGATCCCTCTGTACTGCCCTTTTCTCTCATTTCGGCATATTTCAGAAACTGTTCTCTTACGGAATCGGCGAACTTGTCGAGCGTCGTCTTGTCTTTGGCTGCGATATAGAGATTGTAGATCTGCTCAAGAGCACACATGGTCATATATCCCCATTCGCCCATCCCGACGTTCGCCGTGTCGCCGTTCGGATACTGAGCCGACAGAATAAATCTGATGTCGGCCTCCTGAAATATTCTGTATTTGTTAGCGTCCAGCCACTTGACTGTCGCATTGAATTCCTGTTTTATAGGCTGTCTTTTGTTTTTCATTTCTTATTCCTCATCATCACGTATAGCAATTCATTTTTCAGAAACCAAAGTCCCATAAGTGCGAAAACACCCACTGCGAGATAATGACCGTCCTGAGAACAACGACGAACGGCAAGGCAGTCAACGACGAAGAACGTCAGATTGACCGCCCGATCATACTTGTCAAGCTCTGGTGCTTCTCTTGTGAACCTTGACTTCTTAACATTCAGCTTCATCCGGCATGTCCTCGTATATGCGATCGCAGATGATTCTTTCAGCTTTCCTCAGCTTTGCCTCGACTGCGAGCCTTCTCTGATATTCCGCTGCCATTGTGTTCTGAACTGTTTCGAAATCAGCTGAAACAATGTTATAGTCCGCAAGAAGCTTGTTGTATTTTTCTGTACAGTCTTCCATGGTGTGAATCTTGATGTTTGCTCCGTTCAGTTCACTTTCAAGGTCTATGATTCTGAGACGAAGCTTTGCATTTTCAAGTTCGTCTTCTGATACGGAGTTATCACTGACCGCTGAAACAGTGACTGACTTCGGCTTTTCTTCGACTGTTTCCGGCTCGGATACTATAACCGGCTCCGGCTTTTCTGAAAGATTCTCATTCACTGCTCTTTCAAGCTCTTCAGGCACCGGATGCTTTGACATTTCTTCTGTCTCTCTGAGAACCGGCTTTTTGTATTCCTTCTTTTCCTTGACCTCAGGTGCAACTTCCGGCACTTCATAAGTTGTTTCCGGTGAGCCGTCCTTTACCCACTGGTTGTATTTGTTCAGTCCGGCGTCATAGTTGCCTTTGTCACTTCTGCGGATCTCTTCAAGCTTGTAGCCGCTCTTGAGTAATTCCGCTATCACCTGTGAACGAGTGATGCCGAGTTCCTTCGCCTTGCGCTGGATCCATCCGATTTTCCGCTCCGCCTGTGTGTATGCCTCGAATAAGTCTTTTGATGTTATTATCATTTTTACCCTCCAATAATTTTATTCATCGTCGTCGATGTAGCCTTCTTCTCTCATTTTCGCCTCGAACTTCTTACAGATCCGGCCTGCTGTCATGTTGAAGAGATGACGGAGATCATCTTCGTCTTCAACGTCGTTCATGAGCTCGTTAATGATGCCGACGGAAGTCAGTGCAATATCCTTGACGCGTCCGCCGGTGTAAATGCTCATTTCATGACCTTCGTTTCCGACTGTCTTGTTAAATGCGAAAACAATTGACATTTCATGTTCAGTGAACACCTCTCTGTTTTCAAAGAGCCATTTCTGAACTTGTATCAGTTTCGATTCGATTTCCTGTCTTGATTCCTTCTTTGTCATAATTTCCAGTCCTCCGGTGTAGTGACGAAGCAGTTCGGACAACCTCGTTCCAGCCAGTCACACTCGATGCATTTATCCATTGCCTCGCAGTGCTCCTTGATCTGAGTGAACGGATCTTCTCTCCAGGCATGAAGTTCAAGAAGATACGCAAGAACGTCGGAATGTTTCGTCCGGCATTCATTGCACTCGATGTCTTCGCTTCGTTCTATGCAAAGGTTCTTGATGTACTCAATAGCCTCTTCAAGTGTCATTTTATCCTCCTAAGTCTCTTTAATGCGAACGCCGTGAAAATACAGCATAAGTTTCTTCTTGATGATATACTCCTTCGTCTTCTTTCCCTTCACGTCCTCGACGATGTAATTACCGCCCCGGTCGTGATAGGTGAAGTCGGCGATATACTGAACCGATTTTTCAATAAGTTTTCCTCGTTTCGGCTCTCCCTTTCGTTCACCTCTGGTATAGACTTCTTTGCTCGGTTCGTACTGATCCGGAAGGAGCAGGAACGGCACCTGAATCTTCAAGTCTGAGATCTCACCGGCGCGTTCCAGCAACTTCAATTCAGAATAACGATGCATTTCCTTCTTGCTGTCGAATTCAATCCCGTCTAATACGCATTTCTTGTTTCGGTATTTGTTCATCTTCATCTTCCTCAATAAGTGACCACTGCTCCGGCGGAACTTCACTCAGTTCAAAGAAGCACTTTTCAAGAGACTTGCACCAGAACAGACATTTCTCATAATTACACGGAGCATCTTCCTCCGGCTTGCCGTAAGGATCATCACGGCATCCTCTGTCGAGATAATAACCGTCGTATTCCTTTTCGGCTCTGTGTTCTTCGCAGTAATCACGAAGCACCTGCATTGCTTTGAAAACTTCTTTTGTGTCCGTCATCAGATCCCCTCCTGAATCTTTGTTTTCGCTTTCCAGTAGAAGATCCGAAGCGTTGCAAGGTTGTCAGTGTATTCGTGCGCATTGAAAAGTTCGGAATTATCCATGATAAGATTCTGCGTCTTCTCAAGGAGCTCGTCGAGGATCTCTTCCGAACGTGCAACAGCTATCTCATGAAGATTCCTCCGGTATTCGTCAACGATCTTTTCTTTTTTTGCCATTGTACTGCTGTTCCTTTCTGCGCTTTCTGATTGCTGCCATTACTTCCTGATAGCTTGGTTCACTCTTCAGTGTCACCGGCGGCACTTTCTTCTGCTTCTGTTTCTTTTTCTGACTCATCCCAATTCTCCTCTTCCTTGATCTCTTCGAGCGTTTCCCTGAATATCTCAAGAAACGCCATAAATACTTTGTAAACGCTGAATATGCAGATCAGCGTAAGCAAGGTATAAAAAGCAACTATCGCTATCATGATAACTGTTTCCATAGTCGCTCCTTTACTTCTGGAACTTCATTCGCTTTCCGCAGTTCGGACAGAACTTTGAATGCTCCTGAATTCCCGTCACTTTCCGAAGTGCTCTCTTCCGGCATGAGCTGCATATCAGTTCGCACTTGTCGTTGAACACCCAGTAAGCGTTTGAGTCCATGTTGAACTTTGCAAGCGGATCATCTGTGAACAATCCGACTGCTCTGTATTCTGACGGAATATAATACTGCGTCGTCAGTCCGTACTTGTGACGAACGTGCTGCACATATTCGGCAAGGACATCACAAAGAGTGATCTTCTCTTCATGCGACAGTGCATGTTCGCCGAAACTCTCGATAAGTCCCTGCAGTATTCCGCTTGTTTCCTCAAGATCCCATTTTATCATAAAAATCAAACTCCCCCCTGTCTCTCATTTTCTTTCGTTCATACTCGTTTACGCTGCGGAAACCCAAAAGTCTGCACATTTCCTTCTTCTGATCTCCGCGAAGCTTGTCCGGGCTCATGTCCTCCCAGACCAACACACGGTCAGATGACAGATAGATCCTTGACACCACAAGTCCGCTTGCAGTCTGCAGCGTTGCAACCGCTCGCGAGAAGAGCAACGGATCAATCCGGTCAAGCTTCGCACGAATGACTTTCTTGCCGTAGTCCTTGGCTTCGGCGAAAGACATCGAAGGCGCGAGCTGATAGTGAGTGCTTTCGGTGTTTCCTCTCTCTTTGAAAGACAAAAACATTTGTTTTCCCCCATTTCCTCATATTTTTAAACATGTGCAAAAAATGCACAAGTTCAGTCGCTTATGTTCTCCTCCGGCTCTGGTTTGTATCGTTCGACTTTGAGTCCTTCTTCCTTCATGCGATCTGCGAGCCGCTTCCAGTCGTATTCATTCAGGAAGATCCAGCTGTCACCTTCGCCGATCAGAACGGAAACATCATCCGGCTCGTCGAAAATGAATTCAAAGTGAAGTCCGTCTTTGTGACCGCATCTGTGATAAAACATGCTTTCACCGCCGATGCAGAGAGAATGAACCTCCGCTCCGCTGATCACCCTGAGCCGCTCTCTTGACTGATCGTTTACGAATTCAAAGTTCATATCGGTTTTACCTCGATTCCTGTTCTTTCGACAGCTTCGACCAAGAGTCTGAAATCAGATGGTTCGTCTATGCCGATCCACATTTCGTTTTCTTCAATCTCGAACGTGAATGAGCAGAAACACGGGAACGGGAAATTTTCAGTCTGAAGATAAACCTCGTTTCCGTCTTCGTCTATAGTTTTTTCGGTGAAGTTGATCACAAGCTTCATTCTCGGTATGCCGTCATATCTCTGGCAATATGCTCCGATGCTGAATTTCAGATCAGTCGTGAATTCAAACCGTTTGTCTCTGTTTTGAAGAACGTATTTCATCTTTCAGCACCTCAATTCCGAGTTCTATCAGCTTTTCCTTTAATTCACCGATTGTTTCATCATTCTGAACCGCAATATAAAGCTGCTTTTTATCAACCATCATCACGTTCAGATATTCGTTATCGAACCAATGATCCATCAAAGGCTTGAATCCGTCGCCGTCGCCATCAATACTGAAGCAACACTTTTTTTCATTGTTTTCGTATACCATGCAAATCAGATCTGTTCTGAATTTGAGACTTCTGGTTTTGCCGTGAATGATATATTCCATGATATGCACCCCTTTTAAACGCTCTGTAACGCATTATAAGCCGCATTTCAGAACGTCGATATAATTTCATTTGTTTTCGTTTCTATGCGGTTATCGGCTATTGTAGCCGCTCCACTGTTTGAATTTTCACTGTATGTTTTATTTTTCTTTGCTCTTAAAACGCTCTATAAGGCTCATTAAGACGGGTCTGATTTTAGGGTTATAACATCCCTCGAAAAGTATCAGACAGCTGTTCACGGCTCTGTCAGACGTTTCTGAGAAGGTCTTTGACATCAAGATCGTTTTTCAAATCAGAATGAATCTTGATGAGCAGACGGTCAACTTCGTTCCATACTTCCAGCGCGTCTTTGTATTCATCACACTCAGACGGTTCGATTCTTGCAAATCTGAGTATTTCATGAAGTATTGAACGGAATTCGCCCATTTTGACCACACGATCTGATAAGTTTTTCGCAAGCGTTTCTGTGTCTATATCATCAAACTGATATCTGAGCAGTTCCGTGTGTGTCTGATTTCTTAAAGCTGTAACTTCCCATTTGAACGCTTCAAAGAAGCCTTTTGTGAATTTGTAATATTCATCAGTTTTCATTGTCAATCTGCCTCCGTGTTTCGTCTCTCAGCTTTGCCGCCGATTCAGATCTCTTGTCTGTTCCTGAGAAGTTGATCGGAATCGCCCTGGCATTGATCCGGCTCCAGATTCTCGCCCAGTCGTCAGACCTCGGATTCTTGATGTCTTCATACGGAATGTTGGTTGTCACGATAAGAGGCTTCATGCTCTTGTCTCTGTCAGATATCACTCTGTTGGTGATCTCCATCATGTATTCCGTTTCTCTTGCTGTTCCGAGATCGTCAAGGATCAGAAGCGGAATGTTCATCAGATCGTCAAAGTATTCGCCTTTACCCTCGAAGCCTGCTTCTTCTGCCTGTTCTGCTATCTTCTCGATGCTGATCATCAGTGCCCTGTGTCCCTGAGCAAGAACTGAATTGAGTATGCATCCGGCTCCGAAGGTCTTACCCGTTCCGCATGATCCGAGCAGTATCAGACCGGAACCGCGCTTCATTTTGTCTTCAAAGTTCTTGGCGTATTCTCTGCAGAATGACAGCTTCGGCTGTGATCCGTTGTCCTTCTCGAACGTCATATCAGATATTGACGGATTCAGTCTCCTGTTGATATCCGTGTAACGCATGATCTGCAATCCGGTTGCTTCCGTCTTGAGTGCAGCCATATCAGCTTTGTATTGCTCAGACTGACACTTGCACATGCAGCTTTCCGTTGTGTCTCCCCACGGCCAGTGAACCTTTGCCTCAAGAGGATCATTGCAAACCTTGCAGTATTTAAGGCCATCATCGCCGATGTAAAAGCTGCCTTCGTCGGTGCTGATATTCGGAATATCACCGACAAGTTTCTCGATCATTCATCTCACCGCCTAAAACGGTTCAAACTCCATGAACTCTGCCGATTTGTTATCACCGCAGGTTTTCGGCCTGTACTGGATATCAGAACCGAGTTCATCGTTCCAGCACCGTTCGTTGAAGAATGTGCTTCCGTGTTTGATATATTCCGCCTGTGTCTTATGCTCTTTGATCCACTGAATGTAGTTAAGAATTCCCTGTTTTATCTGCTCGTTTGTTGCCCCTTGTTTAATTGCGCTCTTATATGCTTTGAATGCTTTCGCTTTTCCTGCCTTCCTCGGATACAGCTTCCAGAGTTCCTCGAAGTCCTGTTCTAAATCAGCTTCAGACTTTCTTTTTATATTTTCTTTATAATCTATATTATCTTCTATATTATCTTCTATATTATTATCGGAACTTTGTTCCGATCTGATAGGAACTGTGTTCCGATTTGAATAGGAACTGTGTTCCGATCTGATAGGAACTGTGTTCTGATCTGATTCCTGTTCTTCTTCGTCCGGTCTGATTGCTTTGTACTTACATTCAAGACCTTTTTTACAGGTATTCGTTTCTTTGATAAGAAGACCTTTTTCTTCAAGTTTGTCAAGGATTTTTCTCAGACCTCTTGTCGTGATGTTCGCCCACCTTGCAATATATGCCTGGCTTGCTGTACACCACTGGTTCCCGTCCTGAGTAAATCCCCATATGACAGCATAGACTATAAGTTCATTTCCGGACAGATCCAGTTCGTTTATCATCCATCCGCTGAGACATACATGATTGTCTGACTTGATTATTTTTTTATTTCCCACGTTTCCTCTCTCCTTGCTGTTTAATCATTGTATTTCTCAGCGAAATATTCTACGAATTCAGGGATTTTATACATAGAATAGGTTCCCACTTCCCCGTCACGTAAAACCTGATATTCAATGACACCGATATCGCTGAGCCTATTTATAATCTTAGTGACCGCTCTCGGCGTAATTCCTACCCACTGAGCTATAATTTTGCGTGGTACATTGAACCATTCACCATGCTTGTAACTATAGATGACAGCAAAGGCGAACAGTTCACTTCGAGATAATTTCAGTTCAGTTGCCATCCACTCATGAATAATAACTTTCATATTTTCCCCTCCTATATTCTGATAATGTTCTTCTGTACTTCGTCCCAGTGCTGCTTATTGACCATGACCTGAATCATATTTCGCACTGGCTTGTAGCCTTCCTGAGCTATCGGTTCAAGATAGCCGCCGAAGACGAGCCGCTCAAGAACCTTGTTTAAGTCTTCACCGCAGAGATTATAGAACGTTCTGCAGTGAATATTTTCTATTTTAACCGGCTCACCTTTGCCGGCGGAAAAAAGAATTGCATAGAGGACAAGATTGCCCTCTTTCAGACGCAGATCTTCCTGCATCCAGTCTGTGATTTCGAAAGATAAAAAATCATTCATGTCTTTTCGCTCCTATCGCTTGTATTTTTAGAATTTTAATGATATAATAGGAACGGAGTTTTTATACAATGGTTTACTTGGAACGAGCCTCTTCTGATGCTTCTTTCCGTGTGATCTATCGACAGGCAGAGATGCACACTTCATCATATCGACTTCTTCGTGAGTGATTGACCTTACTGAGCGAATGCAGTCGTCATAAGGACAGTTTAAGCACTGTCTTCCTGGTGTACATGTAGCCTTGATCTTATCCATTTAAAAAAACTCCCTTCTATTTCCTAAATATCATTTAAAAAGCCCTTGAGACGCTGACGGAGAATTTCGTTTTCAGTTTCGAGGGTTTTTAATTTTATCTCGTTGAATTCCGCCTGTCTCTGTTTCTTTGCTCTGTACTTACGAACACAGTCTGCGTTCTGGATTCGCTGAACCTGTTCACGACACTCGTCACAGTACATGATCCTGATGTGTCTGTACCAGCTTGATTCATATTCGTTTGAAATCGGAACGCCGCACATGACACACTTTTTGATGGTCGGCACGTATCCCATTTTTTCTTCCCTCCCTTCGCCGTGTTCTTATCGTTACATAACCGCAAGGCTCTATTTTGTACTTTGCATTACATAACGATAAGGACAGTTAAAATCGAAACCGTTACAACGGTTACGATATTTTCCGGATCTCTTGACGCAGGGAAGTGTTCAGTCGCTCACGTTCGGCTTCAAGAAGTTCCAGGAGCAATTGAGACGTTTCATCTTCCCCGTCGATAAGAAAATCGTATTCATGTTCGCTTTCCGGCACGCGGATCGTGATGCCCTTCATCACTTTTCCAGGACTGCAGGACATGATGTCTGCAATCATTTCCGAAAGCTCGTCGATATCTTCCTTGTAACGGTTAAGTCTTGTGATTTGATCAGAGATCTCAGAATATGAAGACTTGCTTATCTGCTGCGTCTTCTCTTCTGGTTCTCTATGTCCCAATCTGCTCCCGACCCACGCTGACGCTCCGAGTACAGTGAGCACCAGTGCGAGTTCAATCATAATTCTGTTTTTCCTTCCACTCTTCGATAATTTTTTCGGATTCTGCTCGGATTCTGTCAAACTTCGGACGTGGTAAACCTGCAAGAGCAGAAGAAACTTCCTGCTGAGCGCAGTTTATACCTCGCTTGTTCAGTTCAAGTATCAGATCCTTTTGAAGTTTGCCGAGCCTTAATAATTCAACCTTGATCTCCATAACGAAGGTACCAACGAATAAAAGATGCTGTCGGAATGAAGAAGCCTTTGTTCAGTGCACCTTCTTTTCTCCAGGACAAACCGAGCGACCCTGAATCGATAACCGCTCTCATTGAAGCGTTATTGATTCCGAGGAACTTCGCAGCTTCTGCTGTCGGAATGCTTACCGGATATTCAGCAATCAGTTCTTCGACCTTTCGTTCATCCGCTTCAAGAAACTCCTTTATAACGTTAGTCACAAAAATCACCTCTGTTCTTGCAAATATT
>Ga0265301_10004819_pt1 | contig 13476 bp, 13 predicted proteins | sample AusTroGonzalo_MG_2_FD_193488 | JGI IMG/M metagenome (GOLD analysis project Ga0265301, IMG submission 193488) | Bovine rumen microbial communities from tropical cattle in Woodstock, Queensland, Australia - Gonzalo_04 | ecosystem: Host-associated > Mammals > Digestive system > Stomach > Rumen ...
CCTGGTGGGTGGATTTGAACTCTATCCTGTCCGGGACTTCCGCAAGTTGGAGGCAGGGCAGTATGTGGACTTTCAGACCTACGCACCGGATCTTGAGAAATACCTGGTGGAATTCCTCTCCGTCATCCTTGTTCCGAAGGGACACAGGTACAACGAGGGGTATGATGTGATGGATGTGCAGAAGGCCATCCGGCAGGAGATGTCGGTGACTGACGGAGTGAGCCTGGCAGGTTTTTTTTTGAATTGGTGTCGGCAATCAATTCTCAATTCTCTGAACTTCTCCAAACAGGAGGCGATGAAGATACCGGACACCAACAGGAGGGAGAAGATCCTGGAGAGGATCAAGGCACAGGAGAAACTTTTGAGTTGAAATGGGGATGGATCGCCAACATTGATGCGGTGAGCGAGACCTGCAGGATCTCCTGGGATGATACGGTGAGACTCTCCGCAGTTGAATTCCTCAACATCCTCTCCTACCGCAAGGACAAGGCGAAGATGGAGGAGGCCAAGTTGGAACAATGGAAACGAACACATTGATATGGAACTGTTGAACTTTGACAACCTTATGGCAGTCCTGCAGGAGTATGCACAGGAGGTGCGTAACCTGTACCAGGACAACCTCATCCGCAATGACCGCATAGCAACCGGAGGACTCCTCAACTCGGTGGAATACCAGGTGATGTTCAACGGAGTTGCCTATGAGGTGCAACTCAAACTTGAGGAGTATTGGAAGTATGTGGAGGAGGACACCAAACCCCATTGGCCTCCTATGAACAAGATCCTGGAGTGGATCTCCGCCAAGCCTATCATCCCAAGGCCGGATGACAGGGGCAGGATTCCGACTCCCAAACAACTCGCCTTTCTCATCGGCAGGGCAATGGCAGGGAAGTCTCCCAATCAGTCCAACCTCAAGAATCCCAACGGAGGAACGGAAGGCACACACGATCTGCAGAGTGCCATTGAGGTGGTCAATGCCAGGTACAGGGACAAGATAGTCTATGCCATAGGCAAGGACACCGAGGTCATCACCAAGGTAATCCTGGGAGGCATAAAAGGGGCAGTCCCATCCGCCTAAATACACAGGGAGGCCGATTTGATATTTCATTGAAAAGACTTTCATTATGGCAGTTCCGATTTGGAAGGATTATTTCGTAACCGCATCCGGCAGCACATATTCCGGTCTGACATATCTTGACTACCGCATCAAGGTCGGCAACAATGTCATCTACCAGGGCAGAACATTCAGAAGACCGGGAGACACCGACTTCAATATCCGAGTGAACGACATTTGTGCAGACTACCTGGAGAATGTCCTTCCGACTCTCTCCCAGGCGGAGTTCACCGCACTCTCAATGCCTGTCACCTTCTCCGTAGAAGGATATGTCAGCAATGCCTGGACATCCCTTGGATCGGTACAGTTTCTCAACGATTGGTCATATGACTATGCCTATGTCGCAGCCACTATGGGAATGGCCTTCCCCATCAACGGACACTTTGATCCCAGGATGCCATTGGTATGGACAGGACTGAATGTCTCAACCATACAGGCAACCATCTACAAGGCCAACGGAACGACATCCAATGTCTATATCCCCATAGCCATCTCCAACGACTTCAATGCGGACTTCAATAGTGATTTCGCCAGGTCGGTAAGGTCGGCAGGGAGTGGGACTGCGGTGTTCTACACCGAATCCTGGGGAGATGTGTCAAAGGTTGTCATAAACGGAGTAACCTACAAGGCGGTGACAACCTGCGGACAGTATGCACTCTATTATGTCAATGCCTATGGTGGATGGGATGCCTTCCTCATTGAGGGCAACTCCCTGGAGGCAGACAACCTCACCAGGTATCTCCGAAATGCGGAGTATGACAACAGGAGTGTGCAGAACAGGGGCATATACAACTATGTCAACGAGATAGCCAAGACCTTCACCTTCCACACCGGACTTTTCCAGGATGACCAGGGAACGAGGATGCACCATCTCCTCAACTCAACCGATGTGTACCTGTATGACATAGCCAGGGAGGAGATGATCCCTGTGACCGTACTCGGCAACACCACCGAATACAAGACCTTCAAGAATCAAGGCAACAAGATGGCACAGTACACCTTCCAGGTGCAGGTGGCACAAAACAGGATAAGGCGATGAGGCGGAGAATATCCCTTTACATAGCAGATCAGTTGGTTGACCTGGCCGATGATTCCTTCATCCTGTTCAACTACACGATGGAGGACACATCCAATCCGACCATTGTCCGCAACTCATTCAGTCAGCAGATCACCGTCAAGGGAACGAAGGCCAACAACAAGATCCTGGGACACATTTGGAAGGCGGACAGGCAGACACAGTACGGAGTCTCCCAGGCAGGTATCTACTTTGATCCCACGCAGAAGACTCCCTTCACCATCTACAACGAGATGAACGAGATCCTGGAGTCCGGCTACTGCAAACTTGACTCCATCTCCAGGAAGGGTGCGGACATTGAATATAAGATCTCCTTGTTTGGAGGTCTCGGTGCTTTCTTCTACGCACTCTCCTATGATGACCTGGGAGACAGGCGGACATTGGCGGATCTCAAGTATACAGGAGCAGCCGCAACGGACAATGAACTTGACTTCACCATCAATGCGACATCGGTGAGGAATGCCTGGAAAAGGCTTGACGGAGACACATCCGTCTCGGCACTATGGGACATCCTCAACTTCGCACCTGCTTACAACGGCCTTCCAGGAGGGACATTTGATCCGGACAAGGCGATAGTCAACGCATCCAACGCAGGACTGCCTGTCCCGGCAGGGTATTCCTCCGCAGGAGGGTGGGTGTTGGCCTCCCTGTCAAGGGACTATACGGAACTTGAGGCACACGACCTCCGCAGTTACCTGCAGAGGCCTGTGGTCAAGATGTCTGCCATCATAGATGCGATCTGCCAGGACTACAACAACGGAGGTTATTCCGTCAACCTTGATGCGGACTTCTTTGACTCATCCAATCCATACTATGCGGACACCTGGCTGACATTGCCTCTCATCAACTCCCTGGATGTGCAGATAACCGAGGGAGGAGGCAATCTCAATGCGACCATTGGTGACATCACCATACCTGGCGGAGGGAATCCGTCAACTTCCTACAAAATCAACCTGGCCATCTCTCCTGTCATCATAGTGGATGGGATGGAGAATGCCTATTATCTGCATTGCGATGTGGGGAGCGATCATTGGATCAACTACATTACCTATACTGCACAGGCATACGATTCCAACAACAACCTGTTGGCAACAAGGTCGGTTACTGCCTCCACGATAGACTCTCCCATTGTCCATATTGATTATGTGGGATATTTCAATAGTGGAGGACAATGGGTGGGAGATCCTGCGGTTATCAGTTTAGAGGCACAGGGCATCTCCAAGGTTGTCCTGTCAAAGACAGTCACAGGCATAGGCAGTCCTGCGGATGCATATACCGCCTGGTCAAATCCCAATTCCTTCACTCCGAATTATGCCATCTCCTACTATGGAGAAGTCTATCCGATAGGCCAAAACACCTATTCCTATCAGACCTCCGACACCGCAAGATCCGGAGTGACGGTCACCAAGAAGATGCTGCTTTCCGGGGACAGGACACCTGCGGACTATCTCCTTTCCTACTGCAAGATGTTCGGCCTTGTCTTCCTCTACGACAAGACAACGAGGACTGTGAGCATAATGACCAGGCAAAACTTCTACCAGGACAATGTGGTGGATCTGACCAAGAGGATCAACCAGGGAGAGGGCATCACTATGTTGCCTTATGCCTTTGATGCCAAGTGGTACAACTTCGGACTCCCATACGAAAACGGAGAGTATGCCAAGTATTACAACAACCTGTATGATTCCATCTTCGGCATTCAGAGGGTGAACACAGGCTATTCATTCAACGCAGACCAAAGGGATCTCCTGGAGGGCATAGCCTTCCGGGGTGCTTGCGAGGTGCTTGAGAATTCAAAGTGTTTCGTTGACATCACCGATGGACTCAAGTTCATCCCATCCGTCTTCCAGGATGGTGGCAAGTATTCCCTGTATGACAACACAGGCAAGACACAGGACTTTGACATTCCGTTGCCGGGTGCGACTGCGGTCAAGACCTGGTGGAACGATGACAACAAGATGTATGACTTCATCTCCAGGGTGCAGTTCCACGATGCGGAAGATGCAGGATATGAGGAGAGGGACACCATCCTTTTCTTCAACGGCATAGAGGACATCTCCGGCATAACGGACAGGTTGGCACTCACCGATGACAATGCAATTATGATGTCCTTGAATGACAACACTCCCTGTTGGATCTTGGACTACCAGGAGGTTTCGGCCTCATCCCTGGTGGAGGATCTGCCGAGATTCTCCAGGTATATGTGGGATGATGATGAGATAACCGATTCCCTGGATTTCGGCACACCTGCGGAGGTGGCCATTCCGGATGTCACCTTTGCGGATGGCTCATCCATCTATGAGCAGTTTTGGCAGACCTACATCCGGGACAGGTACGATGATGACTCCAGGGTGATGGGGTGCAAGGTCAACCTCCAGGGTATGCAGGTGGGAGAGAATCTCCTGCGGAACTTCTACTATTTTGACGGATGCCTGTGGGCATTGAACAGGATAGTCAACCATTCCCTTTCCACCTGGGATGATACGGAATGCGAATTCATAAAGGTACAGGACAAGGACAGTTATTTGGATTAGAACGATGGCAGAGGAAATCATTACCATATTGAATGTCCACACCGGAGAGGCGGTCAAGAGTGTGGGCGAACTCAAGGAGAACATCAAACTCCTCAAAGATGAACTCACCAAGGCGGAGGTCGGAACGGAGGAATACCAGGTCACCCTCAATCAACTCAAGGTCAATCAGAATGCCTTGAAGGATGCGATGTACGCAACCTCCGCATCTATGGAGGATGTGGCGAAGGCGGCAACCGGGGCAGGTGAGTCCTACAACGCACTTGTCCACAGGATGGCCGCACTCAAGGAGGAGTTCCGTGCGACAGGGGATGCGGCAAGGAGGGCGGAACTTGGGGAGCAGATCAAGGAGGTCAACGAGCAACTCAAGGCGATGGATGCGATGCAGGGCAATTTCCAACGCAATGTCGGAAACTACACCGAGTCCATCAAGGGTGCATTCAAGGGGTTGGGTGACCAGGTGGATGCCTTCCGCAAAGGCCTCAAGATAACCGAGGGAGGACTCAACGGAGTCAAGGATGGAATGGAGGGCATCGCCAAGTCTCCGATGGTGGCAACGGTCTCCATCCTTGTCAGCCTGGCGGTCAAACTCGCAGGTGAACTCAAGGACAATGAACAGGCAATGGCATCCATCAAGAAACTGATGGAGGCACTCAAGCCTGTGACCGAATTCTTCGCAGGTATCATTCAGAAGTTGGCGGATCTCCTGGGAGATGTCATCGGCAAGGTGACGGAATTCCTCGGCAGTTCCGGCCTCCTGCAGAAGGTCATCAACGGAGTGATGGGAGTGGGCAATGCGATCCTGCAGTTTGTTATCGCACCCTTCAAGGGAGTCATAGCCGCCATCAAGGTCTTCAAGGAGGAGGGAGTCAAGGGACTCGGCAATGCGGCCAAGGCCTTCGGACAGGAGATGAAATCCGGTGTTGCCTTCAAGCAGAACTTCCAGGCAGGACAGGCGGTGGCGGATGCCATCATAGCCGGGGCGAAGTCCAAGAAGAAGGCGGTCACCGATGCGGCCAAGGAGATCTCCAAAGACCTGTCCGATGACATAGCCAAGAGTGTGATCCAGGAGATAAACAAGCAACTTGAGGCCGACATAGCAGCCATCCTCAAGGCGGAGGATGAGGCCAACAAGATTGAGCAGCAGATAGCGGACAGGAGACTCCAGGCCTTGGACAAGTACACCGCAAGGCAGTTGGAGGTGAATGACATCCTGGTAGAGAACGAGAGGGAACGAGCCTGGAAGGAATATGAGATCCAGGAACAGGCCAATCAGCAGAAACTCTCACTCCTGCAGCAGTTCGCACAGGATGCCATCGCAAGGAACGACCTGGATGCCTATCTTGACTATATGGAGCAGGTTGCAGACCTGGAGGTGGAGATTGAGACCAATGCGATCAAGGAAAAGATGCGACTCCGTGCCTTGGATCTCAAGGATGCGGAGGAGAATGTCAAGCAGCAGAAGGCAACCCTCCAGGCACTCGCATCCGCCACATCCGCAATCCTGGGATCAATAGCCGACATCTATGAGCAGGACTCCGAGGAGAGTGAGAGACAGGCCAACAAGATCAAGGCCTTGAGGATAGCATCCGCAACCATAGATACCATCTCCGGAGCAATCGGTGCATATATGCAGTCCGTAGCCACCATCCCTCCACCTGCAGGAGCAATCGTTGGAGCAGTCCAGGCGGCAGCAGTCACCGCAGCCGGACTCGCACAAATCGCACAAATCCGGAACACGCAGGTCAAGGCCTCCGCATCTTCCGCAGGGACAACGGCAGTCCAGGCCATTGCACCTGCACCAAGCACATCAACGGAGATTCCGCAGGTGAGGTCAGTCACCTCCGCATCGGAGGAGGACAGGCTCAACAGGATGGCGAAGGATCAGCGAGTATATATCCTGTCCTCCGACATTGAGGCATCGCAGGGGCAGATCAAGACACAGGTAGCAGAAACATCATTCTAAATACTTTTTCGTAATAGTTTTTTCATTGTGTAGCATCGCCTCCGTTGGGAAATGGAGGCGGTTTCCTTTCCCGGTTTACAGTCAAGGGGCATTTCTATATCTATGAGAAAAAGATATGTCCATAGTTACCATCAACGGCATCCCTGTCTATGATGCCATCATATCCGATGAGGAATGCGGAATGTTCAAGATCTCCCTGGTGGATGATCCTGCGGTGATGTCCACATTCCAGGCCTTTGACAACCAAAGAAGGCCTCTGATGTATGCCATAGAGAACGAGGAAAAGAGACTTGTCCGGGGGTGCATTATGAGGGCGGATTTCCCCATCTACCGCAGGGATGAGAGGATGGGAGAATACTATGTCATCTACAAGGCGGAGCAGATCCGCAAGATGGCGGAGAAATATCTCCAGGAGGGAAGGCAGAACGATGTCAACCTTATGCACCAGGAGGGGAGCGATGTTGACGGAGTGCAGATGGTGCAGTATTTCATCAAGGGAGACGGTGTTTCCGTTGAAGGCTTTGATGAGTGTGCAGACGGATCTCTCTTTGGGGAGTTCCACATCACCAACGATGAGATTTGGGAGCAGATCAAGGAAGGCACTTACCAGGGATTCAGCCTGGAGGGTGTGTTTGACCTTGCACCGGAGCAGGACAAGGATGATGTCCAGGAGATCGTTGACGGTCTCAACGGAATCTTCAAGAAACTTTCAAACTATATCAATATGAGCAAACTGAAAAAAGTGAGGTCATACCTTGCCAAGATGCTGCAGGGGTATGGCAATGTCACCACCGACAGGGGAATCCTTGCCTGGGATGGTGATGAGGATCTCAAGGAAGGCGATGCAGTCTTCATTGAGGATGCAGAGGGCAACAGGATTGCCGCAGAAGACGGAGACTACAAGACCACCGACAACAAGGTGATCGTAGTGGTTGACGGTAAGGTGGCCGAGATCAAAGATCCGGAGGCCGAGGTTGACTCCGAGTTCATCAACACCGACAAGGGCAAACTTGAGTGGGATGATGAGTCCAGGGATCTCCAGGCCGGGGATGCGGTCTATATCACCGATGAGGAGGGTAACCGCATTCCTGCACCGGATGGAGACTACACCACCGAGGATGGCAAGGTCATCAAGGTAGCAGACGGTGTTGTCACCGAGATCGTAGATCCGAAGGCGGAAGTCTCCGAGGAGGAGAAGGCCGAGGAGAAGTACGGCAGGAAGGCAACGGACAAGGGCGAACTCCTTTGGGAGGGAGAGGATGACCTCAAGGCAGGTGATCCTGTCTTCGTGGAGTCCGAGGAAGGCCTTGCACCTGCACCGGATGGCGAGTATGTCACCGAAGACGGAAAGACCATCAAGGTTGAGAACGGTGTCGTAGCAGAGATCGTTGACAACGAGGCCGAGGTTGCCGATCAGCCAAGTGAGGAGATGAAGGCACTCCAGGAGGAGAACGCATCCCTCAAGGCAGAGAACGAGGCACTCAAGGCCGAGGTCGCAAAACTCCGCAAGACTCCTGCAGCGAAACCTGCACACCAGGAATTCACATCATCCGTAGAGTTGGGAAAGACAGGCAACAAGGGACTTGACAACCTTGCCAGGATCTTGACTGCCAAGTAAAAAGTTTACAGGCAATCCCAATCCTATATTTCACGAAAAAGGAAACACTTAAAACCTACTTTATTATGTCTCACACAAACTTTGTCGTAAGCGGTCTTACCGCCTACATTGAGCAGTCAAGAGACCTGCTCATCAAGAACATCCTGTTCGGAAAGGGCAGCCGAGAGAGAATGTCCATTCAGACAGGTGTGAAGTACAAGGAGCATCTCCACATCTTCGCAGTTGATCCTGTCTTCGCAGACGGAACTGACTGCGGATTCACAGGTGCAGGAACTGCAACCCTTTCCGAGAGGCTTATCCAGGTCGCACCCATTGCGGTGGATATGGAGATCTGCCCCAAGAATCTTGTCGGCAAGTATGCCGAATATCTCACCAGGGCAGCCGCAACCGAGAATCCTCTGCCTTTTGAGGCCGAGTTGATGGATGGTATCGTTGACGGTATCAACCGCAAGATTGAGAAGGCCATATGGCTCGGTGACAAGTCACAGTCTTCCGATGCAGTCCTCAAGTGGATTGACGGTATCGTAACCCTCGCAGCCGCATCCGTAACCGGATCTACCGGAGTCATCTCCGCCACCATCACCGGAATGAATGCATATGAGGGCATTATGGAGGTTTACAACAACCTGCCGGAGAATGTCCTGGAAAGGGGAGCAGAGATCTATGTATCTCCGGCCATTTTCCGTGCTTATGTACAGTCTCTTGTAAATCTCAATCTCTATCACTACAATCCAGGTCAGCCGAAGGATGAGGAGTTCATCCCTGGAACTGATGCCAAGGTCGTAAAGGTAGCAGGTCTTGCAGGATCTTACGCAGTCGTAGGAACATTTGCCAAGAACTTGGTATTTGGAACTGATGGCGAGAACGATTCCGAGGCCATTGATGCCTGGTGGAGCAAGGATGACCGCACCTGGAAACTCGCAGTTGAGTTCAATATGGGTGTGCAGATCGCATTCCTTGACCAGGTTGTCTATGGTGCATTCTCTGCCGCACCTGCAGCCGCAACAAGTGTTGCCTCCGGTGTAGCCGCACTCTCCGCACTCGCAGGAGCATACGACTCTGATGACAAACTCATCAATGTCAAGGACAACGCATAGGGCGGTCAGTTGACACAGTAATCCAAGGGGTGGGTGAGGTCACCCATCCCTTTTTTCGTTAACGATTAAAACTGAATAGATATGTCTTGCATTCAAACACTTTCCGGCCTGGCAAGGGACTGTGATGCGAATATGGGAGGAATCGTGGAGGTATTCATCGCCAACTTTGATGATGTGACCGCCAAGACTCTCACCGATGGGAAGATCTCGGCCATCTCTATGGCATCAACCACCTACTTCCATTCCTATGCATTCCCCAAGAACACAGGCAACCTCACAAGCACTTACAACCTTGATCCGGCTGCAGGTGTGAGGTATGTGACATCCCAACTCCTGTTGCAGTTCAACAGGATGGAGACAACCAAGAGGGTGGAGATGACCGCACTTGCAATCGGTGACCTGGCAGTCATTGTCAAGGATGCCAATGGTAAATATTGGTATCTCGGATATGATGAGCCTGTCAATGCCTCCGCAGGAGACGGTCAGACAGGTACGGCCAGGAGCGATTCCAACAGGTACACACTCACCCTCCAGGATGAGTCCCTGCAGTTGCCCTATGAGGTATTGGCCTCCGTCATCTCCGGACTCCTTCCTCCGGCAACACCTTCAACCGACTAAACTTTCCGGTTTACTTTTTCTTGTTAGCCTTGACCTGCATCCTCCCAAGGGGTGCAGGTCTTCGCTTTTACGCAAAATGCGGATTCTATATCTATGATAAAAAGGCTATATGGTCTATCTGCAGAACATAACGGAATCCCAATCCCTGGCCATACCGAGGCCGTGTGCCATACCTGTCGGAGACCTCACCTTCCAGGCAAGGTCAACGGTTGACCTTGACACGGTGATGGATGTGGAAGTCCTGGATCTCCGCATCTCCGACCAATACCTTTTCCTGGCGGTCTCCGTACCTGCAGGATGTCCCAATGGCGAATATCAGTACACCATCTCCGCAGGAGATGAGGTGATGACCACAGGATTGATGATACTCTGCCAGGAGGGAGAGGGATTCTCCATAGTGGGAGACGGAGAGTTCTCAAGAGAGGAATACAACAAAGAGACAACATATGAGCAGTATGAAAGAAAATAAGCAGGAGAGGTCATTCTTCTCCTTTGCCGCCATAGACTCCTATGTCCAGGACTATGTGGTAAGGCCAACGGAGAAAGTCCTTCCGGGCAAGGATATGGTGGAATGGGGAGACAAGAATTCCTATCCGGACTATCTCCTTGACCTGTATGACAATGTTCCAACCCTGCAGACCATCATCAACGGAAATACGGACTATGTGGTAGGAGATGACATCATCTTCAACCCGGAGATCGGAACAGGGGTGATGAACGGCAGGAAGGACACCATCATTGACCAGGTGAGGAATGTGGCAAACGATTATTGGCTATACGGAGGATTCGCACTCCAGGTCATAAGGGACATTTCCGGAGACATTGCGGAGGTTTACTACATAGATGTCCGTTTCCTCCGTTGCAACAAGGAAGGGGATGTCTTCTACTACTGCGAGAAATGGAACAAGGGAGGCAGGAACAATGTCATCATCTATCCGGCCTTCAATCCCGAACTTGATTGGATGAGTCTCACCGATGAGGAGAGGGACAGGAACGCATCCTCCATCCTGTATGTCAAGGGGGCAAACAGGAAGGTCTATCCTGTACCTGTGTACGCATCCGCAACCAAGGACTGCGAGATTGAGAGGCTGACTACGGACTTCCATATCTCCGACTTGAACAACCACTTCGTTTCATCGGCCATCATCAACTTCAACAATGGCCAACCTTCCCAGGAGCAGCAGGAGGAGGTTGAGGATGAGGTCAACGAGAAATTCTGCGGAGCATCCAACGGAGGCCGCATAATGCTATCCTGGAATCCCAACAAGGAGTCCGCAACGGATGTGGTTGAGTTCAAGGTGGAGGATTTCGGAGAGAGGTACAAGGCATTGAAACAACATTCCAGGGAGCAGATCTATTGCTCATTTAGGGCAATTCCATTGCTTTTTGGACTTACATCCGAGGCAAATACCGGATTCTCAACCGAGGAATTTGAGCAGTCCTTCAAACTGTATAACCGCACCGTCATCCGGCCTGTACAAACGAAGATCTGCGATGCCTATGACAGGATCTATGGCAAAAAGGGAGTCATTACCATCAAGCCTTTCTCCCTGGAGGCAGACACCGAGACAAATGTGAACTAATATGGCAAAAGAGATATTACTTTCAAGTGAGGCCTTTGTCAAAGAGGTCACATCCGCATCGGACAACCTGTCCGGGAAATACCTTCTCCCTTCATTGAGGGAGGCACAGGAGATCGGTCTCAAGGGCATCCTGGGAGACTGCCTCCTGGACAAACTCAAGACCTTGGTGAGGGCAGGGCAGATCAACGACCTGGAGAATGCCGCATATAAGCGACTCCTGGATCATTGCCAATACTACCTGGCATATATGACCATTGTAGAGGTGACCAACAAGGTCTCCTACAAGATAGGCAACTTCGGAGTCACCAAGACCACCGATGAAAACCTGCAGGTGGCAACCCAGGATGAGATCGCCAAGATGCAATATTACTATCAGTCCAAGGCGGATGCCTGTTGCCTGGATCTGCAGAACTACATCCTGGAGAACAAGGCGGACTATCCGGAACTCTCCGATTGTGCCTGTCGCAGGATTGAGGCCAACCTTCATTCCGCAGCCACCTGCGGAATATTCCTCGGAGGAGCGAGGGGCAGGATGAAAAGATGACACTCAAGGACACCATACTGACCATTGAGGGCATAGCCAGGGAGCAACCTGCAATCCGTATGATCGTGCGGAACGACATCTTCCGTCTCAACAAGTGTGCGGATGCGAGGTACGGTGTCTTTGCCTGGCTGCAGGGGCAGCACTCTGCCAGGGCGGACAGTCCTCTCATCACCTATTCCTTCACATTCTTCTATGCGGACAGGCTCACCAACGACAGGTCAAACGAGATAGACATCCAATCGGTGGGCATTCAGACACTCAACAACATCATCCGCAGGTTGGAGGATCTCGGCATCTATTCCGAGATGGCCTACACCTTCCAGGCCTTCAATCAGAGGTTTGTGGATGAGTGTGCCGGGGTATTCTGCAACGCAACCCTGGAAGTTCCGATTGACTTCGTATGTCCGGAGACCTTCGGAGACTATAACGAGGATTTCAACGATGACTTCTTAATATTCGGATGATATGGGAGAGACTTGGATAGCAATACTTGGCGGAGCAATCGCCACGATCCTTTCCGGATTTACCTCCTGGTTTTTCGCCAAGAGGAAATACAATGCGGAGGTTGACAACAACCTCATAAGCAATATGCAGGAATCCCTGGAGTTCTACAAGGCCTTGGCGGATGACAACAAGCAGAGGCTTGAGGAAGTCCTGGCGGAGAATGCGGACTTGAGGGGGCAGGTTGCCGACCTCCGGGAGCAGGTCTCCAAGTTGACATCCGCATTGGCAGAATACGGTTTGCACAAACTCATTGAAAACAACCAATAGATATGAAAGAGACACTCAAGAAATTCTATGACTTTGCGGTCTGCATCATCGCAGTCTTCGCAACAGTCGGATGTGCAGGATGGCTTTTCTATGACGGTCATATACTGCAGGGCATTTCAGTCCTTCTCCTGGGAGCGATGGCTTTCCCTTATGTCAAGGAGCGATTCAAGGATCTTTTCTAAAGTATGAAGATTCTCATTGATCCCGGTCACGGAATAGACACTCCCGGCAAGAGGTCTCCGGACTTCAAGTTCCGGGAGTATCTTTTCAACAGGCAGGTCTCCGACTTCATCCTTTCCAAGTTGCGGATGAAGGGATTGGATGCCGACCTGGTTGTCACCGAGACCAACGACATCTCCCTGGAGACAAGGGCAAGGAGGGTGAACAAGGTCTGCGACAGGTACGGTGCAGGGAATGTCATCCTGTTGTCCATACACGCAAACGCAGCCGGACTTGGGGATGATTGGATGTTGGCTCAAGGATGGGAGGTCTATACGACCAAGGGAGAGACCAGGGCGGATCTCCTTGCAGAGTGCCTCCACATAGCCTTCACCAAGGCCTT
>Ga0265301_10004820_pt1 | contig 13474 bp, 7 predicted proteins | sample AusTroGonzalo_MG_2_FD_193488 | JGI IMG/M metagenome (GOLD analysis project Ga0265301, IMG submission 193488) | Bovine rumen microbial communities from tropical cattle in Woodstock, Queensland, Australia - Gonzalo_04 | ecosystem: Host-associated > Mammals > Digestive system > Stomach > Rumen ...
GTTCGTAGGTGTAGCCTATTTGCAGTCCGGAGATGATGTCCATGCCCAGCAGCAGTCCTACGTTCCCCAGTATGCGGTAACTCAGTCCGAAGCGGTACTTCTCCTTGAGTTCGGCCGTCATGGCGATATTCACATCCCAGCTGCGGAAATCCGTCATCACCATTGCCGCGGGTTTGAGCACCCAGTCCTTGTTCTTCAGCCTCCAGTTGTAGCCGCCGGCCAGGTACATCGTTCCTTTCAGGTGGTAGTCCGACTCGTCACTCCAGTGCAGTGTCGGGTACGTCAGGTGGCTCATACTGGCACCTGCCCACCACGAAGGTGCCGAGTACCATATTCCCAGCCCGAGGTCAAAGGTCATACCGTTGCCGCCCTGACCGTTCGGGATAGCGGGATCCGACTGGGTGAAGTAGTCCGCGCTGAGTTTGCTCAGGTTCACGCTGTCGTTCGCGAAACTGATGTTCACAAATCCCAGATCAGCACCCACGGCCAGCGTACCCGGACCTATGCGGTGACGATACGCGTACTGCGCATGCAACGCCTGGTTGGAGAACAGACCGTAACGGTCGTTCAGAAACCTCACTCCTGCAGCATGTTTGGTTTTGCCTATCACGAAAGGCGAACTGAAGCTGAAGTAGGTCGTCATCGGGGCATTGTTGATGCCCGTGAACTGCATGCGGTGCATACCCGCCACCTTCATCAGGTCGTCTTCTCCCGCCGCTGCGGGGTTGTAGGCGGTCGGCAGATACATGAACTGTCCTATTTGCGGATCAAACTGCGCGTGGCTGGTTGCCACCACACAGAGTATCACACCCAAGAGTAGGATTATTCGCTTCACGCTCACGCCGACGACACTTATAGCGTATTGAATCCGGAGGGATTAATACTCTTCCTCATCGAAGAAGAAATCGTCTTTGGTCGGAAAGTCCGGCCAGAGGTCTTCAATCGATTCAAATTCTTCCTCATCATCCTCAATCTCGTTGAGGTTCTCGATCACCTCCATCGGAGCCCCTGTACGCTGGGCATAATCCAGCAGTTCGTCCCGCGTTGCAGGCCAAGGGGCATCCTCCAGTTTCGATGCCAATTCCAGATTCCAATACATAGTTTCAGTTTGTTGTGTTATGCATTAGTATCATACGCAAAATAGTGCGCTTTTAGGCGCATGATACACAAAATTCGCGCAAAGGTACAAAAAATTATCGAATTATGCAAGTTTTTTGTGATTTTTTTTTCATTTTTTCCATTCTACGGGTGTTTTTTTCTGTAAAATAGCACATTTACGGGCTAAAACGAAACAATAATCCGATAATCTGTTCACCCACCGGATGGCTGTCTTCAGTGCCTCATCTGTCCCTTCCTGGACACCCGTACCGGGGGCGTCCTGTGCCAGACGGACCATGAGACGTTCCAGGCGCCGGGTAACCGTCCGGCATATATGCGCGGCGGCTATCGCCTCGCTGCCTGCGGGCAGGATAAAGGCGCGCTGGGGAGGCAGTTCGGCCTGTATGGCATCTATCCAGTGCTCGATATCTGCCACATCGGCTTCGCTGAGCCATTCACCGGGTGCTCCCGACAGATAGGCGCCCAGGTTGAACAGTTTGTTCTGCACCACTCCTATCTGCTTGCTGTGTACCGTCACATCGCGTACCGGTTCTGTCAGCGGGAGTTGTTCGCCGACATGCTCCAGCAGGGCGTTCAGCCAGCCGAAGAACGAGTTGAGCTCGTCGGCGGTGCCGTATGCTTCTATGCGCAGGTCGCCCTTGCTCACGCGTCTGCCGTCTGCAAGCGAGGTCGTACCGTTGTCGCCTGTCTTGGTGTATATCATATTCGTAATGTATAGTGTTTGCGGATGTAGTGCCGGTTGAAGAACACCAGCCCTACCGTATAGCAGTCCAGGGTGCTTGTCACCTGGGGCTGTGATTGTATATCGTGCCAGGCACGCGTCATTTCGGGCGAATGGTATATGTCGTCCACTACTATGATGGTATGCTCCCGTACAGCAGGCAGCAGTTGCCGGAAGTAGCGCATGGTCGCCTCATAGGTGTGATTGGCATCCATATACGCCACATCTATCTGCTCGGGGCAGTGTTGTGCCAGGGTCGTGTCTATATTGCCGATAACCGGCGTTATATTGGTCAGCTTCAGCTCGCGCCACACGTTGCGCGCCACATCCGCCACTTCCTGCGCGCCCTCGAAAGTCAGGACAGCATTCACCGGCGACGGCGATGCCAGATAGGCCGTGGTTATGCCCAGCGATGTCCCGAGTTCGACAATCGTGAGCGGCCTGCGCTCGGTTACGGTGAGGTAGTTCACCAGACGGAAAAGCAGTTGTGCGGTCTTTGGGGACTCCAGATGCGTGCGCGCTATATCCGCCACGCGGCGCTGGACCACCGGTGCTGCCGCCGATGCCGCGCCTGTACCGTAATCGGTCTGCATCAACGTGTCGGTGCTGCGGAGCAGACGGGCACGCTGCTGCTCGATCGGCGGGAAGGAATAGTAGGAATTGTCATCATACACAATCATCCTCACCAGATAGAACAACGATGGCGAGTGTATTCCTTCGCCGCCGGTATGCCACGCCGTCAGATGATGACGGACGTAGCATCGGAGACGATATAGGGCGTTGCTGCCGGACACTTAGCGGCGGGTTGAAGTTGTACTGCGGGTGTTTGAGCGGGTACCGGTACTGCTGTCCGTTGACGACGAGCTGCTGCGTGTAGCCGAACTGCTGCGCGTGGACGTGCCCGACGAACGGGTCGTACTGGTGGTGCCGGATGTACGCACACGAGTGGTGGTTGTATTGCTGGGCTCTGCCTGTGCTTGGCGCGAGCTCGTTCCGGTAGCACTACGGGTGGTCGTTCCTGTATTGCTACGGGTGGTTGTTCCCGTATTGCTGCGGGTGGTCGTACCGCTGTTGCTGCGGGTCGTTGTACCCGAACTTGTTGACGAGGTGCGTGTGGTCTGTGTGGTGCGCGAACTTTCGGCAGTCGTCTGCGGAGTAGATGTGGTACGCGATGAGGTGGTAGCTGTCTGCTGAGCCTTGTTCGTGGTAGCGCCCTGCGTAGACGTAGAGCGTGTTGACGTACCGGTCGCTGACGAACGGGTCGCCGTTGTCGAACGCGAGGTGGTTGTCGTACGGGTTGCGCCGGACTGTTCTACCGCCTGCTGAAGCTGGCGGGTGTTGGTCACGCGGGTTGCGGTCGAACCGCCGGCGGGGATATACGTCGCCGTTGTGCGGCGCGAGAACGATTCCTCGGGATGCTGCTGGGCGTAGTCGGTGCGCGATACCGGACGCGAAACGGTCTCATAGTTCGCATAGTGGTAGTGGTCCACATAGTGAACGTTGTGACAGTAGTGGTGGTTCTCCATGTACGTCGTCACGTAGGCCTGATAATGGCCGATGTGGTACGGGGCATGGTGGCCGTAGTGCTTGGGGAAGTGATCCCAGTAGTACGGCGAACGCCAGTAGGCGTAGGTCGGACGGCCGAAACGGTCAAACAGCGGCGGACGCTTGTAGAACACCGGCTCGATGATGTAGTTCGCGCCGTAGATGTACGGAGCACCTATCACCTGAACGTACGGTGTGGTGTAGCCCATCTCCACGACAAGCGTGGCTACGTCCTGATAGATGTTGGCGGCCAGAACGGCTTGGATAAGTATGACGTGGTTGCGGCCCTCGAGGGTTTCAAGTACGCGCAGGTAATCGATGTATCCGTCGTGGTTGAGGTCGAGGTTGGATATGATGTACGAACTGGAGTTCAGTATCGTCTCAAACTCCTCGACGCTGTTCGCCTGGGCGAAGGCAGCGGCCACCGCTTGCAGGTCAAGATGCAGACTGATATCGGATGTCAGCGGGGTCACATCTATAGTAGTTGTACGCGTTGTGTGCGTGCGCGGGTACGTGACGGTGGTGCTGACGGGTTGCGTCACTACCACTGTCGGCTGTGTTTGTACGGGCTGCGCCACTACTACGGTCTGCACGGGGGCAGGTTCGGGCGCAACGGTCACGATGCGTGTCACGCCACAGCTTGCCAGCAACAGCGGCATGGCAAGAATGATTGATGATGAGTATTTCATATTCGTTTAGTTAGTTTATTTTAACAACGGCGCCACAGGCGCCGTTTAGTGGAGCATAGGGGACTCGAAAATTGCTTTAGCAATAATCGTGCACGTTAGGGCTAAGGACCCCAGGGGGAGAGTTCCCGGTGCGAAACACTTGTGGAGCATAGGGGACTCGCAAATTGCGGCTACACTAAGCCGCAATTATCGTTCGGAGGCAAAGCCGAAGATAAGAACCGGGGTTCAGAGTCCCCTCTCATGCGCCCAATTAGCCGGCAATAGCCGGATTATTGTGTGGAGCATAGGGGACTCGAACCCCTTACCTTAACATTGCGAACGTTACGCTCTACCAGATGAGCTAATGCCCCTCGCGTTCGGCAAATCGTGCTTCCGGATGTCGCTTGGCGACATAAAGCGCCCGATTGCCTCCGCTCTCCGAAAAACCTCCACTGCGTTAGGAGCTTTTTCGGGGTTGCGAAACTTATGTTTCGCTAAGTGCTACCCATGTAGGCGTGGAGCCGAAATGCTCCACGCCACAGGGATAGCGATTGTTTACTTAACGATCTGACCCATCATGTTGTAGGTCTTGCCGTCCTTGATAATCAGGACTTGACCGCCACGGATCACCTTCTCAACCTTAACAGGCACGAAGCTGTCCTCGATAGCGGTAGCAACGCCGCTAACCGTCAGAGCCTTCTTTGCCGGAACGAGGATCTCGTTGTCCTCAGTCGGAACGCCGTAAGCTACAAGCTTGTTAGCTGTACTGTTATTGTAGTTAGTACCAGCGGTAACAACAATGTTGCCGGCGTAGTCGAAGCAGAGCGAGCCGAGAGCTGCAAACTCAGTCTCGTACTTGGTAATCTTGGTGAGAGAAGGAGTATCCTCATTCCAATCTATTGCATAAACAAGGATGTTTCCGTCACCGTCAACGATTGCCAACAGGTCTTCGTCACGTGAAACTGCGCAACCGCCACCGAGCGATCCGGTCAGATCAGCTGTTTCACCTTCAGGCAGAGCAACGAAAGTACGCTCACCATTGGTGTTGTAGAACTGCAGCGAGCGAGCGCCCGAAGTATTGTTCGGTTTAGCACGCGAGCATGAGAAGAATGCACCCTTCGATGTAGCGTTGATAACGAACATTTCGGCAGCGTTATCAGAGAGAGCAAAGGTCTTCGTCGGAGCTACAGTCCATGTGCTAAGAACAGAGCCGTCTTCCTGACCGAGTTGGTAAACATTCACACCATGCTTGTACAGGGTCGTACCTGCCGAGCTTACATCTTCGTTCATAGCATAGAGAACGGTATTAGCACCTTCGCCATAAACGCCTACAGAAGCGGTAGATGAGCCAAGAGCCACGCCATTGTTGGTCCACACGCCTGAACCGTCCTGCGTACCCGTAAACAAGCAAGTAGCTGTCAAAGTAGAAGGATTCATCACATAAACGCCACCATGTGCATCGCCCCAGTCGCCAATATAAACGGTACCGTCTGCGCCTACCGACGGACGACCCATACTTTGCCACTTGGGTTGACCGGCAAGAGTATTCTCGGTATTAACCGTGTAATCCTGATTGTATACATAGATACCACCATCAGCAGAACCTGCACGGTTGGCAACGTACATACGGCCGAAGAAGTCTGATTCAGGGCTATTGTCAATAGCCAGATGGCACTTCTTCAGGTTAGCGCCTTCTGCCAATTTTGCAAACTCAGTTACAGGGTTAGCCTTCAGTTCAATGCCCCAGGTGAGATCCTTACCTGCGGGGAGTTCCTCCTTGGCAACAACAGCCTCGTTGGCGCCTTTCTTCGGAGCGTCAATCTCTATGACACCTACTTCCTCGCCATTCTTGAAGAACACGAGGTTAGCCTCGTTACCGTCAATGTTGGCGTTGTAGCTGAACGTATAGCTCTCGCCGTCGGAAACAACATTCAGGCCCCAGGCGTTGATTCGACGGTCAGCAGGAACAACATCCACATGGAAGTTGCCTTCGAGCTTGAATACCGTCTCGGTGTAGGTAACGGTTACGTCACCAGCCTCGTCAAGATAGAAACCGATGTTGTCGTACTCCTCGTTTTTCTTCAGACCCGGAGCGACCTCGGTCAGGTCTTTGTAGCTCTTCTCTGTGGCCCATGTACCGTCAACCAGGACTTTCATCTCCTGATAGCCAGCCTCCAAGTGGAGAACTTTCGAATCTTCGTAGGAAGGAATGACGTCTGCAAGATCCCACTTGCTGTCAATACCGATGATATAGAACTTGGCAGGCTCCTGATGCTCCTGTGCGGAGATGAAGTAGAACTGAATGTTACTCTGATATAGAGTAACAAGTGCTGTAATGTCATACTTCTTACCAGACTCGAATACATAAGCATTCTTCAGCTGATTACGGAGCACATATGTGCCACCGGCAAAGCTGATATTGATGTTGGACATCGTGCCCTCTGCGAACTCACCTTCCAACTCGATGCCTTCCAGAAGAACGAGCTTGCTCATATCCTTCTCAGCATCAATTGCTGTGATCGTCTCAGGTTCCGGAGCAGCGCCTCCTACAGCTACGATAGCTGCAACTTGAGTAGCGTTGAGTTTTACCTCATAAATGCCATTGTAGATATCTACCACACCGGTTACGCCCGACAGTACATCGCCGGTATTCAAAGTAGCGTTTGACGGGAAGTACAGCAGCATAGCAGCCGTCGCGTCACGAACATATACGTTCCTACCTATTACGCCGGTAACAACTACACTATTCAATGCAACCTCAGTATTTTTCTCCAGGGAGTAAACCTCAGCGCAAGTTTTCTTATCAACAAGTGCAGGATAGGTTACCTCTACAGTCTGGGTCTCGAATGTATATACGAATGTGTACTTACCGGCCTGGTCAGCTACGATGGTCATATCGCCGTCGCCCGCTGACAGTGATGTCGTGTTATGCTCGCGGTCGATGGTCGCACCATTGGCTTTCCATGATCCGTCGAACTTGAAGCCGAAATTGAATGAGCCTTCTCCAAGAGTCAACTCCAACGAAACTGACTTCTTGTCCTCTGATGCAACGAACTCATCCGTGTCAGCCCATGAACCGGTAAAGTTACCGTGGAGCACAACCTTCGGCAGAACAACCAGGTCAGCGGTCTTCGTAGCAACCGCAGAAACATTGTTACCATTCTCGGGCTCAAAGGTGATAGTTACGGTATATACGCCACTCTCATCAAACTTGAGATCATAGTTCTCTCCAGGATAAGATACATCCCATGAATGATCCTTGCAAACCTTGAATTGAAGTGAACCTGCTGATAACTCCAGACCGGTCTTCTCCCACTTGTACGTGCCATCCTCTTGCTTGGTCATATCGTTGTCAGCATTTGCAGGATCCCAAGATGTACCCAATATAGTTGCATTCGAACCGGCTACAGTGTAAGTAACAGCTGGCTCTTCCTCTTCTTTGAATGCAAACGAGTAGAAGTTCAGTCCGTTAACAGGATAGGCAACACCCACTGTACCTTTTTTAACGTCAACGGTAACATACTTATATACGGTCGGCTCAGAAGTTCCTTCAACTATATTTTCCTCTGTAACAAAATCGTTATAGAGTTCAGTCTCACCTTGCGTCAGAACAAGGGTACGAGTAGCATCGCTGTTCGAACCTGTACGAACCGCTATACGGAGCTGACCATTAGCAGGGATCTCGAGGCTCATCGAATTTTTAGCTCCGGACTTACCACCTGTTTGCAGACGGTAAGCATAAGTCTTGTTGTCTTCAGCAGAAGTACCGAAAACGCAGTTGTTAGCTGTTGTTTTAATCTTACTATTGTCAGTATCAACGCAAGTGAGCTTGAAATCACCGGCAGCAAATACGGAGTCATTAAACACACCCGCTGCAGTTGCTTCTGTGAAAGTAATCTCTGACCAAGGATCTACAACCACTTCCCCAACTTCATATGTAGCGCCCCAGACAACGAAGCGACGAGTTGAGCCACTCGAAATAGTTATTTCAGTATCAGCGTCTACGCCGGACAGTGACACCGAGCAAGCGAAAGCATCTACTTCACTAAGCGTAAAATCTGTAGCTGATCCAGAAATCGCATCATCAGCCTTCAATGTCAATGTTGCGTCAGTTACTGTTACACCTTCAGGTGCGGAAATAGTAACAGTTCCGGCACTACCTTTCCATGCTACAGCATAGAATGAAAGTGTTGTAGCGCCTTCGCCAACAGTAATCGTAAGATTACCATCAGCCTTGGATGTACCGCACTTGATGGCAGCAGCACCATTTACTGTTACATCAGATGCATTAGTGCCTTTGGTCATGGCTGCATCTGTTGCAAACATGCTGCCGGCAAATAGCAGAGCAGTCAAAAAAGAAAAGATCTTTTTCATGATTTGGTTAATTTAATTAGGTTAATAAAGAATTGGTAATAGTCTATTTCCCTTTGGGAACAAAGAACTACTGGTCATTTGTTCCCCGTTTATTCATTTTACGCCACAAAGATACAAAAATTATTTTGAATATGCAAATATTTTGGCAAGAAAATGCAGAAAACTTTCAGATTGCTTTCCGCCGGCTGGCAAAATGCGGGCCTTTCAGGGCAAATGCAGGGAGGACACCGGGCCGTCACCGTAGGATAACCGCAATATATCCATAGGATAACCATAGGATAACGCCCGTTTTTTTGACAAATATTGACTATTGAATTCTTATACTATATATACATAGTATATATACTTTTTGTGCTTGAATGACATGAAAAACAGAAGGGCGTGCCTTCTTTTCAGACACGCCCTTGTTGTATATCAGCCCGCTACGGCCGATATGACACACGATGTTACTTCATCTGTGCGCCCAGCAGGTTGAACTCTACGCCGTTGCGGATGATGATCACCTGACCGTCGCGCACGAGCTTAACCGGAGCAGCGTTGGTGTTGATCTGCTCAACAGCGGTAGCGGCAGATACGATGAGCTTCATCTGGTTGAGATCAACAACGAAGTGATATGCACCATCATAGATTGTGAAGCAGAACTCACCGGCAGCTATAGCCGCCTCCGAACCGATGGTTACAAGATCGTTTTGAATAGCACCACCGAAACGATGCGAGTTAACAACAGTCCAATCGTCGTCCTGTACGGTAACGAATGCGAAATATGATATATTGTTACGTGCAACGGTGAAGTCGCCTTCGAATACGTTGGTAGCAGTCTTGGTCAGTGGCATACCTGCATTAGGAGTCCAGCTGGAGGGTTGCTGGAAGTCACCGACCAGATAGAGATGCTCGATCTCTTCAGGAGTCTCCTCGCCAACGGTTACGTTGTACTTCGACGGAGCGAACACGCGGCTATGGTTGCTGCCGGCCTCCTTGGAGATAGGATACATGTGGAACTGCTCAGAGGATGCGGTCAGCAGGAACAGGTTATCAGCCACGTCAAATGCCAGACCGTCAATGTTATTGGCGATGATCGGAGTCTCGCAAACCTTTGTCAGAGCGGGAACACCTGCGTCATCCCAGTCAATCGAGAACACAACACCCTGCTTGTTCGAGCTGACTGCCAACAGGTTGCCTGCTACGTTCACGCCTAACGTACCGCGATACGACAGAACGCCGTTCGAGTTGGAGAGAAGTTCCGTATTTTCCTCGTTGTTCACCTTGAAGTCAATGTTGAACTTCTTGTCAAAGTGAATAAGCGCTGCCCACATATCCAAGCCGTAACGATGCTGCATTACCCAGTATCCGCCGCGGTGGTCAGAGCGGATGGTCAGATCGGAGTTGGCTATCAAACGCTCGGGAGCGGAAACTTGTTTGGTCGGAGCTGCCACAGGAATAGTGGACAGGTCATAGGAGCTGACAAAACCACCGTTACCGCCATCTGCGCCTTCGATGGCGATAAGCTTGCCGTTAATCACTTCGATAGCATCTACAGGCAGCTCACCTGCCAGAATGGTCTCAAACGGAGCGGAGAGGTCGGCAGGATTTGCACGGTAAACACCTTTGGCTTCTTCATCGCGGGAAGCAACATAAATGAAACCGTCCTCGTCGATAGCCAGACGCTTGAAGCCTGTACGGGCGAGACGGTTGCCGCCTATACCACCGTCAAATCCTTCGTTAGCAGCGTCGCCGCCGTTCACTTTGTCCATAGTCGGTTCGAAGAAGAACAGACCGCGCTTCTGATTAGCAGTAAGTTCAGAACCGGCATCTTCTGCTTGACCGTCGCAAGACAGGCTCACATAGATACGACCGAAGAAGTCCGACTCAAACGAGTTGTCAACAACTACGTCCTGCGGCAAGTAGAACGAGTAACGCGGATCACCGACGGGAAGCTTGTTCTCGAATACGGTCTCACCGGCATAAGCATGGATAGCCCAGCTGAATGTGCCTTCCTCAAGGTCATCAACAGGAAGATCGATCGTTGTCCGGTGCTTGCCTTCGGTAAGCAAGGCAGCATCTTTAATCTCAACAAGAGCAGCAATCTCGTTGTCAGCGTCGAAGAACTCCACGTCCAGCGAAGTAGCCGGAGTGTTCAGAACGTAGTCGATGGTCATCTTGTCGCCATTAACTGCAACTTTCTTCAGGCCGGAAGCCAAAACGTTCACACCGTCAATAGCCATTGCGCTTACACTAATCAGCGCAGCGGCGAGAATAGTAAAAATTTTTCTCATAATAGGTATTATTTAATGGGTTAAACTGGATGTTCTGGTTATTCCGGAGCATCCGGCGAAAATGCCGGATACTCCGGATTACCGGATGGTTTATTCCGCACGAGGCACTTCTACGATTGCAAAGCCTACATGCGGCGCAGCGCAGAAGATCAGCAGCTTGCCGTTCACTACTGCGCAGTTACACAGGCTGACGCAAGCCGACGATATCGTACCGGAATCCATCGTGTAGTTGAAGCACGGCTCAATTGGCGATGTGCCTTCTACGGGTTCGTCAGGATCGTAATCCAGGTGCTCCTGCAGTTTGACAAGCGCTGCCACCAGATCATTGCCTTCGGATATGTCATATACGTTCAGACCTTCGGGTTTCCACCATGCAAAGCGGCGGGCGTTCATGGCCATGATGAAGCGCGAACGGTTGAACTCAATGATACGCGGGTCGCAGGCATGCGCTGAGTTGAAACCGTTAGGAGTCTCCTGCCATTCTACGGCACGCAGCACTTCGGCATTCGAATTCAGCAGCCACATGACTTCCTTGTACGACGACTTGACTACGTACTGGTCAGGACCGACGAGGTTCATCATCGCATAGTAGTTGGATATTGCAGGAAGCATCAGTTCCGTTACTTCGCTGAACTCGGTGAAGTTACGAACGGTGAAGCGGAAGAACTTCTGGTCAGCCTCCTGCTTGAAGAAGAATGCGTAACCGTTACCGTTCTCGTCAAGCGAGATCGACATGTTGTCACCGACACGGGACGTATATTTGTACTCGTCATACAGTTCGGGATCAGGATTCTCAAGTCCTGAACCGTCCCACGACAGTACTACCTCAGGCTTCGAGTTCGGCGTAGCGTAGTGATAAACCTTCAGCGGCATCTCCTCGCTGCAGGCGGTAGCCAGGTTGCAGATATATATGTGGCCTTGGGCCAGACGTCCTGCACTTACAACATGCGTGCCACCTTCCACACCGGTCAGATCCAGCAAGATCGGATTGTTTGCATTGTCGTTGAGCAGGTCTTCCACCTTGAGCACTTTCGGAGCCGTGCGGTTGGCAAGCAGTACATACTGGCCGTCGAAGTCGCCGCCACGGGTAAACTCTTCGTCCAGATCAGGATAGCGGTTGCCCGTAACCAGCGAGAAGTCGTGCACGACAGCTTTTTCCCATGCAGCACCGGGCTTGGGCGATGCGGCGAACAGAATGCGGTACTCCGCTTTCAGGCCCATGAACTCGGTAATCAGCAAACCGGGATTGGAAGCACTGACCTCGCCGTCCTGAGCCTCGGTCAGCGTGTACTTGCCACGTATCGGAGCCAGGCTTACCGACTGGAACTTGGCTGAAGAAGACTCGGGAATACCCAGGCACAGCGCGTCATCAATGATACTCGATGACGTAATGATGTGCTCTGTACCCTGATCGTCAGTGAACACGACCTTGGTAATCAAGGGTGCGGCCTCAGCGGCTTTGAGCTTCACGATGAAAGTGAAGATCTGCTCCTTGTTCAGTTCTTTGCCGTTGTCCAGAACGACGTGGTTGATAACCTTCACTTCCTTCCGTAGCTCCATAGCATCCTCGGCTGCGCCTTCGGCGAAGTTCACGACCTCGTTCTCCAGTTTGGCACCCAGCGAACGTTTGGAGGAAAACTTGAGTGCTGAGATGTCCGATTCGGCCGGCACGTTCTCGAAGGTCACGGTCAGTGCCTCCTCGTCGATGACACCTTTGATGATATCACCGCCTGATATACCGGCATTGGTAATCTCAATGGACTTTATCTTGGTCTCCAGACCTGCTTCAAAATCTTCTTCAGGCTTGCAGCCCGTCATCAGCATCGAAAGCGATGCGATGAGAAGAGTGAATAGTTTGAATGACTTTTTCATAATCGTTTACTAATTAAATTCTGGATATTCCGGATAACCGGGAACTCCGGAGGTTATTGCCATTCCTTGTTTTGCGTGAGTTTGAATCCCTTGCTCTCGTACAGCGTGATCTGTCCGGAAGGAATAGGTGCGATGTAGTTCTTGGCCTCGGGGCGTTTGCGGCCGCCTTCCGTGTTGCGGAGGATATATCCTTCGGTAGCCAGCGGATCGTCAAGCACAATCTCGTCGTCCTTGGTCGGATAGTTGGCCAGCACGATATATGCGCCGTAGCGGATATCGGGGTTGCATTCGTTCCAGAGGTAGTCAAGTTTGCGCCAGCGCTTGAGGTCGTTCAGGCGGAAGCCTTCCAGACAGAGTTCTACGCGACGCTCACGACGAATCTCCCAAAGCATCGACGGAGTAATACCGCCGTCAGCCATAACCTCTATATCCAGACGGCGCGGGTCATCGTAGGGAACACCGTTCACTGCCGGCTGGCCGCCCATCAGCTGCAGGTGGGGCAGATTGACATCAGCACGGTCACGGATCAGGTTGATGGACTTGTCCAGGTCTGCCTGAGTGAACGTATATTTGCCCAGGAGTGAAAGCTCGTATGCCGCCTCCACATAGTTCAGCAGCACCTCAGCGTAACGCAGGCAGGGAGCATCAATCACATTCTTGTTGCTCGCCCATGTGGGTTCAGGATTCGAAGCACGGCTGTCGTCCATAAACTTGCACCAGCTCAGACCGGACAGCGCATATGCGAACGGCGAGCAGTCGGTGCCCTTGACGTAGTAATGCGGACGAATGACTTGCGTCAGACGCGGGTCACGGTCGGCGAAGAACTCTTCCTCCGTGCGCGGTGTCCAGAGCTGCTCTTTCACATATACAGGTACGCCGTCTGCATTGACGAACGCATCGGC
>Ga0265301_10004824_pt1 | contig 13460 bp, 9 predicted proteins | sample AusTroGonzalo_MG_2_FD_193488 | JGI IMG/M metagenome (GOLD analysis project Ga0265301, IMG submission 193488) | Bovine rumen microbial communities from tropical cattle in Woodstock, Queensland, Australia - Gonzalo_04 | ecosystem: Host-associated > Mammals > Digestive system > Stomach > Rumen ...
GGTGAACATTTCCCAGCTGCGTAAGAAACTGGCGGATCTGGATACCGTGGCGGAAATCCGCGTGCACCGGGGAACCGGCTATTCACTGGAGAAAAAAGACGACGGAGTGAGAGCATGATCCAGAAATTGCGAAAGCGGTTTATCCGCATTGCCGTGCTGGTGCTGACGCTGGCTATGGTGCTGGTGCTCGGCATCGTGAACATGGCCAACCTGATCAGCGTCCGGAATGAGCTGTCGGGCACCCTGTCCGTGCTGGCGGAGAACATGATCCCCGTCCGGAGAGCTTCAGGCATGCCGGAAGGCCCCGAAGAACCGGATGTGCCGGCACTGCCGGAACTGCCGGCGCCCGAAGCACCGGAAGCGCAGGAAGCGTCTGAAGAAGGCGATGTGGAAATCGTGGATATGGAAGAGGCCGGCCGGGCCTTTGCCTGGATGAGGGAAAGAAGCCGGCATTTCCGGAATATGGTGATTGAATCCAGCTGGTTTATCGTGCGCTTCGACACGGAAGGCGAAGTCCGGATGCGCAATGTGAGCAACCTGGCAGATACGGACCAGGATACCTTTGAAGCCCTGGCGCGCAAGGCTCTGGAAAGCGGAAATGAATCCGGCTGGATCCGGGATTACTGCTTTACGGTGCGGGATGAGGGCGAATGGGGCAAGGCCGTAGTCGTGATGAACTGCGAGACGCGGATGGAAGCTGTCCGCAAACTGATGCTGATCTCCGCCATTGCCTGTGCCGGCGGTATCCTGCTGGCCTGGCTGCTGGTGCGGCTGTTCAGCTGGAAAGCGATTGAGCCGACGATCCGGAATATGGAGCAGCAGAAGCGGTTTATCACAGATGCCAGCCATGAGCTGAAGACACCGCTGACAGTGATCTCCACCAATATGGAACTGCTGAAGATGGAAACCCCGGACAATCCCTGGGTCCGCAGCACTCAGAAACAGACCGCGGCCATGCGCCGCCTGGTGGACGAGCTGGTGTACCTCTCCCGGATGGAGGAAGAGCATCCGGCGCTGACCATGGAGACCCTGAATCCCGGCGCCATGCTGCGGGAAACCGCGGAACCCTTCCAGGCGATGGCTGAATTCGGCGGCAAGGAGATGAATGTGGCGGCGGACGACAGCCTGCGGATTACCGGGGACCGGGCGTCCCTGCAGCGGCTGATGTCCACCCTGCTGGATAACGCGGTGAAATACGCGCCGGAGGGCGGGGAGATCTTCGCTGAAGTATCCCCGGAAGGAAAATCCGTTGTGATCCGGGTGTCGAACTCGGTGGAGAAACCGCTGACGAAGGAGCAGTGCGCCCAGCTGTTCAACCGGTTCTACCGGGCGGATGCTTCCCGGAACAAGGACAAACAGGGCGGATTCGGCATCGGCCTGTCCATCGCTGCGGCCATTGCGGAGAAGCACGGCGGCACTATGGACGCCCGGATGGAGGAGGAAAAGCTGGTGATCACCGCGCGCCTTCCCCGGGACCATAAGCCGGATCTTCCCCTGATGACCGCCTGACAGAAAGATAAAAAAGAAGCACGGAACCTGTTCCGTGCTTCTTTGCGTTGCGGGGATCAGTCGTAGCGCTCGTCGATGACGCGCTTGGTCTTCTTTTCGCTGCGGGGCAGCAGGCCGTTTTCCACCACCTTGACGATGGGCGTGAAGCCGATCTTGCTCTTGACCCGGACCGCGATGCGCTCCGCCAGGTCCTGGAAATCGACGGTACCGTCGGTTTCCACGTAGATGCGCATGGTATCCTTGCCATCCAGGTGGGAGATGCGGATCTGGTATTCGCTGGAGGCCTCCGGGAAGGACTGGAGGACTTCCTCGATCTGGGCGGGGAAGACGTTGACGCCCTTGATCTTCATCATATCGTCCGTGCGGCCCATGATGGTGTCGATCCGGGGATACTTGCAGCCGCAGGGGCAGTCGCCGGGGATGATCCGGGACAGGTCATGGGTGCGGTAACGGATCAGGGGTGCACCTTCCTTCACCAGGGTGGTGATGACGATCTCGCCGTATTCGCCGTCGGGGACGGGCTTCAGGGTCTTGGGATCGATGATTTCGATGTAGAGGTAATCGTCCCAGCAGTGCATGCCGGTATTGTATTTGCAGTTGATGCCGATGCCGGGGCCGTAGATCTCGGTCAGTCCGTAGATATCGTACAGCTCGATGCCCAGGGATTCGGAAATGGTGTTGCGCATCTTGTCGCTCCAGCGCTCGGAGCCGATGACACCCTTTTTCAGCTTGATTTTGTTCTTCAGGCCGCGCTTCTCAATTTCTTCGGAAAGGAGCAGCGCGTAGGAAGAAGTGGAGCACAGCACGGTGGAACCCATGTCCTGCATCATCTGCAGCTGCTTTTCCGTGTTGCCGGGGCCCATGGGGATGGCCATAGCGCCCAGGCGCTCGCAGCCGGCCTGGAAGCCGATGCCCGCGGTCCACAGGCCGTAGCCGGGGGTAATCTGGATCCGGTCCTTTTTCGTGATGCCGGCGAACTCAAAGCAGCGGGCAAACATGATGGCCCAGTCTTCCACGTCCTTCTTCGTGTAGGGGATGATGACCGGCAGGCCGGTGGTGCCGGAGGAGGAATGGATGCGGACGATTTCTTCTTCCGGGGCAGTCATCAGGCCCAGGGGATAGGCTTCACGCAGGTCGCTTTTTTCCGAGAAGGGAAGCGCCTCGAAATCATCGGCGGTGGCGATGGAGGTGATACCGGCTTCCTTCAGCTTTTTGCCGTAGAAATTGCCGGCCTTGATCAGGGCGTCGATCCGGCTGTTGACCTGCTGGATCTGGGTGTCGGAAATGCGCATGGGGATTACCTTCTTTCTTCGATCATTATAGTTGTATCAGGGGCTCAGGCATGATAGTCCAGGGCCCGGAAATTCAGTTCATGAAATTTTTCGGGAATCAGGCGGCGGACAGCGTCCTTCAGGTCTTCCGCCTCCAGTCCCAGCGCGCCGCTGCGGACTGCGGCACCCAGCAGGATCAGGTTCAGCACCTTCGGGGAACCGACTTCCTGCAGCGCTTTTTCCACGTCCACCACGGTGAGGTGCTCCACCCGGGAGGAGAGGTAGGCGAGCATGTCTTCCGCCCGGTAACCGGTGTCGGACAGCGCGGCGGTGACCGGCATCACGGCGCGGGAGGAAACCACCACCTGACCCTCCGGCTTCAGGAAGGGCAGCAGGCGGACCGCTTCGCCGGGCTCAAACCCCAGGATCAGGTCCGCTTCGCCGCGGGCGATCATGGGGGAGCAGAGGTCTTCACCCATCCGCAGGTGGCTGAAAACGCTGCCGCCCCGCTGGGCCATGCCGATGGTCTCGGCGGAGAGTACGGGAATATGGCGGGCCATGGCGGCGGAGGAGATCAGGCGGGAAGCCAGCACGGTTCCCTGGCCTCCCACGCCGCAAAGGATAATATTCTTATTCATGGGATTCACCTCCCGTAATCGCGCCGGCCGGGCACAGCTGTGCGCACAGGGTGCAGCCGTTGCACTGGGCGATATCCGCCACCGCCTTGCCGTCCCGGAAGGAGAGGGCCGGGCAGCCGATTTCCCGGATGCACTTTTTGCAGCCGATGCACTTTTCCGGATCGATGGTCACCCGGGAGGAGGCGCGGAACAGCGCCACACAGGGAGACCGGAAGATGATCGCCTTCACGCCGGGGAGGTCCGCCGTTTTGCGGACGGTCTCCACCGCCAGCTTGTGGTTCAGGGGATCCACGGTTTCCACCGCGGTGACGCCGATGCCCTTCAGCACGTTTTCAATGCTGACTTTTTCCACGACTTCGCCCATCATGGTGCGGCCGGTGCCGGGGTGCGGCTGGTGGCCGGTCATGGCGGTGGTGGAGTTATCCAGCACGATCAGCGTGAATTCCGCCTGGTTGTATACCGCGTTCACCACGCCGGGCAGCGCGGAGGCGAAGAAGGTGGAGTCCCCTACAAAGGCGAAGCAGGAACGGTCCTTCTCCAGGTGGTTCAGGCTCTGGGCAATACCCAGGCCGGCGCCCATGCACAGGCAGGTATCCACCATGTCCAGCGGCATGGCGTTGCCCAGGGTGTAGCAGCCGATGTCCCCGCAGAAGACGGTTTTCCGGCCCTTCATGGCCTGTTTGACGGCATAGAAGGAAGCCCGGTGCGGACAGCCGGCGCACAGCACCGGCGGGCGGACCGGCAGGGGCGGAGGCGCTTCGGGTGTTTCCGCCGGAACGGGGAGGTTCATGAATCCGGCAAGGGCAGCGGTCACGCTGTCCCGGTTGTTTTCGCCGGAACGCGGGATATGGCCGGTCATTTTGCCGAGGATTTTCGTTTGCAGGCCGTATTTGCCACAGAGGTAGATCAGCTCCCGTTCGATGACAGGATCCAGTTCCTCCACGCAGAGCACTTCATCCAGCCCCTCCAGGAAGCGGACGGCCAGCTTCTCCGGGAAGGGGAAAGGGGTGGAAACCTTCAGGGTGCGGATGGCGCCCAGCTTTTTCCGGGCTTCCATCACATAGGTATAGTTGAAGCCGCCGGTGGCGACACCCCTGCGCAGGCCGGAAAGCAGCGCTTCCTCCGGCTCGATCCGGTTCAGCGGGTTGTCGGAAAAAACGTCCTGCAGCTGCTCGTTGCGCTCCTCGATCTTCCGGTGGTTGCCAAAAGAGAGGCGCGGGAAAATGACCCAGCGGCTGCTGTCCTTCACAAAGCCTTCCACCGGGTGTACGGTGTATTCCTCCGGATCCTTTACGGAAATGGAAGCATAGCCGTGGGAAACGCGGGTGGTGGGCCGGAGGAAAACAGGCGTCTGGTATTTTTCGGAGATTTCAAAGGCTTCCTGTACCATGGCGTAAGCTTCCGCCGCGGAGGAAGGATCCAGCACCGGAACCTTGGAGAAGGAAGCGAAGGAGCGGGTGTCCTGCTCCGTCTGGGAGGAGATGGGGCCGGGGTCATCCGCCACCAGCACCACCAGGCCGCCCTTCACCCCGATGTACTCCAGGCACATCAGAGGATCGGACGCCACGTTCAGGCCCATCTGCTTCATGGTGACCAGCGCGCGGGCGCCCGCGTAGGCGGCTCCGCCGGCGATCTCCATGGCGACCTTTTCGTTCACGGACCATTCCACATAGACATTTTCGCCGCGGCGCTTCGCCACGGTTTCGAGCACTTCGGTGGAGGGCGTACCGGGATAGCCGCACACCAGGTTTACCCCGGCAGCAAGCGCTCCGAGGGCGATGGCCTCATTGCCCATTACAAATTCATCATGCATGTTCAAACACATCCTTGGATGGAAATAAACCAAATGAGATGATACCACAAAGCACCGGTGAAATCCACAAAAAACCCCCGAAAGTACAATGGTTTGACGGAAGGGGGAAGAAGGCATACAATAAGCAGAACCAACAGTGTCACGGAGGAAACGACATGGATTACACAAGCTTGCTGGCATCCGAATTTTCGCTGCGTCCGCAGCAGGTACAGGCAGCGGTGGAGCTGCTGGATGCCGGGAATACCATTCCTTTTATTGCCCGTTACCGCAAGGAAGCCACCGGCTCCCTGGATGACCAGGTGCTGCGGGAGATGTCCGAGCGGCTGGAATACCTGCGGAACCTGGACAAGCGCCGGGAGGAAATCCGCAAAAGCCTGACGGAACAGGATGTGCTGACAGAGGAGCTGGAGGCGCGACTGCAGGCGGCGAAGACCCTGAGTGAACTGGAGGACCTGTACCGGCCCTACCGGCCGAAGCGCCGTACCCGGGCCACCGTGGCGAAGGAACGGGGCCTGGAGCCTCTTTCCCTGTGGCTGATGCTGCAGCAGCCGGGGGATCCGGCAGCGGAAGCCGCAAAGTATATCAACCCGGAGAAGGAAGTACCGGACGCGGAAAGCGCCCTGGCCGGCGCAAGGGACATCCTGGCGGAGACGGTCAGCGACGATGCGGACATCCGCAAGGCCCTGCGGGAAATGATGATGCGGGAAGGCGTGCTGGTGACCAAAGCCGCGAAGGAAGAGGACAGCGTCTACAGCATGTATTACGATTTCCGGGAGCCGGTGCGCAGTATGGCGGCCCATCGGATCCTGGCGGTGAACCGGGGCGAGCGGGAGGAATTCCTGAAGGTGACCCTGGAAGTGCCGGAGGAGAAAGCGCTGGACAGCATCCGGAAAATCTATGTCCGGAACACCACCGCCGCGGCGGCCCAGGTGGCAGAAGCCTGCGGGGACGCCTGGGAGCGGCTGGTTTTCCCCTCCCTGGAGCGGGAGGTCCGCAACGAACTGACGGACCGGGCAAATGTGTCCGCCATCCGGGTTTTCTCCCAGAACCTGCACCAGCTGCTGATGCAGCCGCCCATCAAGGGCAAGGTCACCCTGGGGGTGGACCCGGGTTTCCGCACCGGCTGCAAGCTGGCGGTCATCGATGCCAACGGAAAGGTACTGGATACCGGCGTCGGCTACTTCACCCTGCCGGGCAATGAAAACGGGAAGGCCGCCGCGGCGCGGCTGATCAAGGGTTTTGTGCAGAAATACGGCGTCACCGCCATCGCCATCGGTAATGGCACCGCCAGCCGGGAGAGCGAACAGTTCATCGTCTCCCTCCTGCCGGAGATGCCGGGCACAGCCTATATGATTGTGAGTGAGGCAGGAGCTTCCGTCTATTCCGCCAGCAAGCTGGCGGCGGAGGAATTCCCGGATTTCGACGTGACGCAGCGGAGCGCGGTCTCCATCGCCCGGCGGATGCAGGATCCCCTGGCGGAACTGGTCAAGATCGATCCGAAGGCCATCGGCGTGGGGCAGTACCAGCACGACCTGAAGCAGAACGAGCTGACCGAGGCCCTGGACGGCGTGGTGGAGCAGTGCGTGAACCAGGTGGGTGTGGAGGTTTCCACCGCATCGGCGGAGCTGCTGAGCCATGTGGCCGGCATCGGTCCGGCGCTGGCAAAGAATATCGTGGCCTACCGGGAGGAGAACGGCATCGCCACCCGGCAGGCGCTGAAAAAGGTGCCGAAGCTGGGGCCGAAGGCATATGAGCAGTGCGCCGGCTTCCTGCGGGTGGCGGACAGCAAAAACCCGCTGGACGCCACCGGTGTCCATCCCGAAAGCTATGAGGCGGCGGGAAAGCTGCTGGAGAAGCTGGGATACGACCTGAAGGAACTGAAGCGGGGCGGTATTCCGGAGATTCCCCTGAAGGCGAAGGCCTACGGGGAGGAAAAGCTGGCGGAGGAGATCGGCGTCGGCATTCCCACGCTGAAGGATATGATCGCCGAACTGCAGAAGCCCGGCCGGGACCCCCGGGACGAGCTGCCCAAGCCCGTGCTGCGGACGGATGTGCTGGATATCAAGGACCTGACCCCCGGAATGGAGCTGACCGGTACGGTGCGCAATGTCATCGACTTCGGCGCCTTCGTGGATATCGGTGTCCACCAGGACGGCCTGGTGCACATCTCCCGCATGGCGGACAAGTTTATCCGCCATCCCGCGGAAGTGGTCAAGGTGGGGGATGTGGTGAAGGTCTGGGTTGTCAGTGTGGATGAGAAGAAACAGCGGATCGCGCTGACCATGGTCAAGGGAAAAATGTAAGGAAAGAAAAATTTCGCCGGGGATTATTCCCCGGCGAAAATAATATCGTCCCGCAGGCGGTACAGGGTTGCACCGCATTTTTTCATACAGAAGAATTCAACCCAGCTGTCAATCTGCATTTCTGTATCAAACAGCACATAGCCATACCGGGTGCCGTTGATGCGCTTGCCTTTCCGGTTGCTGTCCATGGAGTGGACGGTGTTGGTTTCCGGATCGTAGTCGGAGATAAAGATAGCGCTGTGGGCACCTTTGCCGCCCTTGTAGTCCCCCGTCATCTGGAAATAATCCCCGCGCTGCACCTGCTTCATGAATTCCAGCGCCCGGGCGATGTTCTCCTCCTTGCTCTGCTTGGAGTCATAGAGGAACTGGGCAGCCTCCACAAAGGGATTGCCCTTGGAGGCGGGCACCTCCTCCCAGCAGTAGCCGTAGGAGTAGGGTTTGCATTGCTTTTCCGGCATGTTGTTGGGAATTTTCAGCTGCAGGTCCGGGTATTCCGCCATCCGGTACTTGTCCCGGTTCTGGCGGAAAAGGTACACCGTGAAATTTTTGCAAACGTAAATATCGCTTTTCAGGTAGGCCCGCTGGGGCTTCCCGTCTGCCTTGATGTAAATCTCTTCCCCCAGGGCGATGATATCGTCGATGAAGCTTTCCCGCGCGGTGCGGCCGGCCGGGGACTCCGTCGCTTCCGGCTCCGGGAGCGTCCCGTCGGGATTCAGGATGATTTCCTCCACGTCGATATCCTCTTCCGCGATGGCGCAGGAAAATACAAACAGTGCGCACAGCGTAAGGCAAAGCAATTTTCTGATTCCGGCCATACGATAAACCTCTCCGATCCGTTACGGATTTTCGCGGATATTATAGAACAAACTGCCTGTTTGTGCAATCGGCGGCCTTTCCGGCCTGCCGGAAAAACGCAAGAAAGAAAACGATTGCGCGTGTTTTTGTTGTAAAATTGACAACTTGTACAGACATGTGGAAAACGGGAAAAAAACATACAAAAACAACAATATTTTCCCTTGACAAGCCAAATGTATAGGTATATGATCTGTCTGCAAACGATTGCATTAATTGCAAAATCGTGAAACAGAAGGAGCGATTGCATGGTCCGTCTCAAGGATATAGCGGAAGCCTGCGGTGTCTCGGTGGCTACGGTTTCCCGGGCACTGAACGGATTGACCAATGAGAATAAAGAACGGACGACCTTCATCTGCCAGACGGCGAAGGAGATGGGCTATTATCCCAACGCGGCAGCCCGCACGCTGAAGACGAGCCGCTCGAGCAACATCGGAATCCTTTATGAAGACCGGATGAACCATGAGTATTTCAGTTCCCTGCTGGATGAGCTGCGTTCCGAGGCGGAGCGCCTGGGGTACGATCTGACGCTGATCGGGCAGACCGGTGACCGGGACGGTGAAAACTATTACGATCACGCCCGCCGCCGCAACCTGGACGGCGTGGTGGTGATCCAGGCGGACTTCGACTCCGCCAACGTGATTCGCCTGGCCAGCAGCGACATGCCTTCCGTGGTGATTGACCATATATATGAAGGATGTGACTGCGTCAGCAGCGACAACCGGATCAGCATGGAGCGGATCATCCGCTACGTCTACGACCACGGCCACCGGAACATCGCCTTCATCACGGGGCAGCCCGGTGCGGTGACGAAGGAGCGGCTGGCCGGTTTCTACAAAATGTGTGCCGAGCTGGGGATCCGGGTGCCGGAAGGCTTTGTCCGGGAAGGGAAGTTCCACGATCCGGAAGGTTGCGCGGCCATCGTGCGGGACCTGCTTGCCGGCGCGGAGAAGCCCACCTGCATCCTGTGTCCCGATGATTACAGTTGCCTCGGCGCCCTGTGGGACCTGAAGGCATCCGGCGTAAAGATTCCGGAGGAAGTCAGTCTCGTGGGCTATGACGGTATCCGGATGACCCGGATGATCCAGCCGATGCTGACCACCTACCGGCAGAACACAGAGGTCATCGCCCAAAAAGCCATCGGTCTCCTGATCGAAGCCATCGAAACACCGGAGGAGCACAAGCCCCGGCAGATCACCGTGGAGGGGATGCTGCTGGAAGGGGATACCCTGAGCGAGCTTTCCCGCTGAAAGGCGGAAGCAATAAAAACGGTTTCAATAAAATGAAACATATATTGAAGGAGGAAAAAACCATGAAGAAGATCCTGGCCCTTGTCCTGTGCCTGGCGCTCGCGCTGGGGATGATCCCCGCGTTCGCGGAAGAAGCCGCGGCTGAAAAAGTCGAAGCCTACATCGCTTACGCAAACGGCGACTGGAGCGTTTCCTACTGGAATGACGGCAATGAATCCCCCGTCGTGGCGAAGAACGCTGAAATCACCGGCGCCGGAAGCTACACCGTCGGACTCGATTTCACCGCGGCCGCTCCGGACGGCGTGGATACCGCTTTCAACGCCCTGATCGTCAGCGGCGCCATCGAAGCCTATCCGAAAATGTGCCTGAACATCACCGCCATCCGCATCAACGGCGAAGCCGTGGAATTCGCGAAGGGCTTCACCAATGATGAAGAAGGCAAAACCCGCATGAACATCTACAACGAATGGGTGGCCGGTGTTCCTGCAGATGCCCGTTCCGTGGATAATGTCCTCGAAGACAAGACCGCCATTATGGTGGCCAAGGATGTATTCACCGGCGTGAAGACCATGGAAGTGGATTTCGACGTGGTACCCCTGGAAGTCAGCGCGGCCGTTGTGATCGCCAGCGCCGACTGGGCCGTTTCCTACTGGAATGACGGCAATGAATCCCCCGTTGTGGCGAAGAACGCTGAAATCAAGGGCGAAGGCACCTATACCGTGGGCCTGGAGTTCCCGGAAGCCTTCACCGGCATCGCTTTCGCGGCTGTGAAGCTCAACAACGGCAATATCGCCTATCCCGGCTACTTCATCGACGTGAAGGAAGTCAAGGTCAACGGCGAAGCCATCGAACTCGGAAAGGGCTACACCTCCTCCGATGACAAGATCGAAATGCGTTCCAACCTGTTCAATGAATGGGTAACCGAGCTGCCCTCCGATGCCCGCCGCGCGGACGGAGACCTGGAAGGCGCTGCTCCCGTCGTGGTTGATCCCGCCGCCTTCACGGATGTGAAGAGCATTGAAGCCACCTTCGACTTCATCTACGGCGAACCGCCGGTGGAAGAAAGCGAAGTCATGACCGAGGAAGAAGCCAAGGCTGCCAAGGAAGCCGGCTTCCATGCCTACATCGGCGTACAGGGAACCGATACCTACGTGTTCCGCAATGCCTGGTACGACAACTATGGCCGCGATGATGCGGATCATCCGGAATTCTTCGGCCGCCTGACCGGCTGGGATGCGGACAACAACGCTGTGGATTACGCCGGATCCTTTGCCGACGTTGAAATCACCAAGGACGGCGAATACACCGTTTCCCTGACCACCGGCGACATGGGCTTCGGCGACACCCAGGCGTTCAACCTGCTGTTTGTCTCCACCGATATCCCGAACAAGCTGATGAAGGGCGGTTACCTGACCATCAGCGATGTGAAGACCAAGATCGGCAGCGGTGCCACCCAGGAAGGCGCGAACGTCAACATCGAGGAAGGCGACTATGCCCGGATCGACGTCATCAACACCTACGCGGCGGAAACGGCCTTCGGCTACAACGTGCCCGGTGCCAACGAGACCATCACCATCACCTTCACGGTGAGCGGAATGGCTGACTGATTCACGGACTGACATTTACTCCCGCGGCGGCGCTGGTCCAGGGAACTGCGCCGCCGCACTTCTTCCATGAAAAGAGGTTCATCCATGCCTGATTTGACGTCCCGCCCGGAACGGGTTTCCCTCCGGGTGCTGCGTATCCTCGCGGTGCTGGTACTGCTGATGGTGTTCTTCCCGCCGTTCAATCCGGGAAGGATTTCCGCGCAGATCAGCGGCAACCTGACGCTGCTGACGTCCGCCACGTCCTTTTCGACTGTGACGACCAAGCTCAGCGCCTATATGACGGAAGGCAACCGCTTTGCGCTGCGGGCTGCTGACATGCAGCAGTCCCTGGCCGGCTGTGCCATGGTGCTGGCCGGCGCCGTGCTGGGTGCGGTGGGAGCCTGCATTTCCCTGGGCAACCGGAAAATGCGCCGCTGGGGCGTGTGGTTTCCGGTGGCGGGCGGCGCGCTGATCCTGGCCGGACTGGCAGTCAACCGCGCGGCCTTCGGGCAGATCGAAGCCTTCGTGAAGGGCATGGACCTGCCGGCATCGCATATTGAGGAGCACCTGAAAAACCTGGCGCTGCAGTGGCCGGTTTTCGCGAACACCGCCTGGATGATCGGCGGCATCCTGCTGCTGGCCTCTTCCCTGACGGCCGTGTTTTTTGCCTATCGGCGGAAGTGCGGGGAGCCGAAGGCAGAGATGGAGGAAAAGTACAAGCTTTTCATCATGTTCCTGCCGGTGCTGGTCCTGTCCTTCGTGTTTGCCTACCTGCCGATCTACGGCTGGCGTTACGCGTTCTACAACGCCAAGGCCGGGGATGAACTGACGAAAGAACTTTTTGTCGGGTTTGACAATTTCAGGCTGCTGATCAATGATCCGGGCTTCTCCTCGAAGATCCTGCAGGTGCTGCGGAATACCCTGATCATGAGCGGCCTGGGTATTGCCACCAGCTGGCTGCCCATCGCCTTCGCCATCCTGCTGGCGGAGGTGCGGAACACCAAGTTCCAGCGGGCGGTACAGACCCTGACCACGATTCCCAACTTCCTGAGCTGGGTGCTGGTCTACGCGGTGGCCCTGTCCATTTTCGCGGCGGACGGCCTGGTGAACAATCTTTCCAATATGATCAATCCGGCGGCCTTTGTCCGCACGGATTACCTGGCCACGGCGGACGCCACATGGATCAAGATGCTCCTGTGGGGTACCTGGAAAGGCCTGGGCTGGAGCGCGATCATCTATGTGGCGGGCATCGCCGGCATCGACCAGCAGCTGTATGAAGCGGCAAAGGTGGACGGTGCCAACCGCTTCCGCTGCATCTGGCACATCACTGTGCCGGGCCTGATCCCCACCTATATGGTCATGCTGCTGATGAGCGTGGCCGGCATTCTCAGCAACGGAATGGAACAGTACCTGGTTTTCTCCAATCCCTACAACGGCGACTATATCCAGGTGCTGGACCTGTATGTGTACAACCTGGGTATCGGCAACAACCAGCTCTCTGTCTCCACGGTGATCGGCATCCTGAAGTCGCTGATCGCGGTGGTCCTGCTCTTCGGCGCCAACGGCATTTCCAAGGCCGTCCGCGGCGAGAGCATCATATAAGGGGGTGTGCGCATGGACGAGCGAAAAGGATTCCTGAGCCGCCGCGTCACCCTGAAAGGCTGGCAGAAACTGCTGATCGTGCTGGGCTGCACCCTGCTGGCCGCGGCCGCCTCCTGGCTGTACTGTGAAAAGATTGCCTCTCCTGTTTACACCACGTCGGTGCGGGCGCAGCTGCGCATCCTGGATACGGAGTCACTGGCTTCCTCCGGCGATGCTTCGCTGACGAAGGTGACGCTGGATATTCCCGCCGGCCTGCGGGATGAGCTGGCCGCCGTGGGCAGCGGCAGTAAGGGGCTTTTCTACCGGAATATTTCGGACGACATCAAGGCTTCCACCGGGGAGCTGATGAAGCCCAAGGAACTGAAGAACATGATCAGCGTTGCCGCGGACGCGGCGGACGCGGATCACCGGACCGTTTTCATTACCGTGAAGAACAGCGATCCCGCTGTCGCGGAAACCATCGCCGGAGCCGCCGGAAGGCAGTTCAGCACCCTGGTGTTCGGTACGGCAGACGCGGAAGGAGCGGAGATTGCCCGGGAGGAAACGGATGAGGCGAACATCGTCCGGGTGGTTTTCCGGGTGAAGGAGGAAGCGGTTTCCTCCCTGCCGGACAGGTTCCTCGGAAAGACGCTGGAC
>Ga0265301_10004825_pt1 | contig 13459 bp, 10 predicted proteins | sample AusTroGonzalo_MG_2_FD_193488 | JGI IMG/M metagenome (GOLD analysis project Ga0265301, IMG submission 193488) | Bovine rumen microbial communities from tropical cattle in Woodstock, Queensland, Australia - Gonzalo_04 | ecosystem: Host-associated > Mammals > Digestive system > Stomach > Rumen ...
CGCCCATCGAGTGGGCGTTGCTGCCGATGTCGGGCGTGTGGCGGATGTAACCGTTGAAGCCGAGTTTCTCCGACAACTTGTTGAGCGAAGCCCTGCTGACGATGCGCGAGCGCATCTCGGTGAGGAAGCCCTCCTGCTGCGTGGGATAGGTGTGGAAGAGATAGTCGGCCACAGCGGTGCTCAGCACGGCGTCGCCCAGGTATTCCATACGTTCGTTGTTGACGTGATAGCTGCCCACCGTCTCCGATGCCATCGACTTATGGGTGAAAGCCACGCGATACAAGGCGATGTTCTTCGGATAGAAGCCGAAGATGTTATGGATATAGTCGTAGAGGGCTTTGTCTGCTGGGTCTTTGGGGGAAGAGGAGAAGAGTGCCATTATCCCTCAAACTTTTTGAAGATCACGGTGGCGTTTTGTCCGCCGAAGCCGAACGAGTTCGACAAACCGTAGTGGATGTCGCGCTGGCGGGCTTGGTTGAAGACGATGTCGAGCTTGGGGTCGATCTGCGGGTCGTCTTCGAAATGGTTGATGGTTGGAGGGATGATGCCGTTCTTGAGGGCGAGGACGGTGGCGATGGCCTCCACAGCACCTGCGCCACCGAGGAGGTGACCCACCATCGATTTGATGGAGTTGATGCTGATATTGTAGGCCGATTCGCCGAACACCTTTTTAATAGCCAGACACTCGGCTATATCGCCCATCGGCGTTGAGGTGCCGTGAGCGTTGATGTGGTCAACAGCCTCAGGCTGCAATCCGGCATCGCGCAAGGCACGTTGCATGCTGAGTGCGCCTCCGCCACCCTCGGGGTCGGGGGCTGTGATGTGATAGGCGTCGGCACTCTCGCCGCCACCCACCACTTCGGCGTAAATCTTGGCGCCACGGGCTATGGCGTGTTCATATTCCTCGAGCACGAGGCTGCCAGCACCTTCGCCCATGACGAAGCCGTCGCGGTTCAAGTCGAAGGGACGCGAAGCCGTCATCGGCTCCTCGTTGCGTGTCGAGAGGGCCTTCATGGCGTTGAATCCGCCGATGCCCAGCTGACCTATGGCAGCACCGGCGCCACCCGCCACCACCGCTTGGCATTTGCCCATGCGGATATAGTTGAAGGCTTCGATGATGGCGTGCGTCGACGAGGCGCAAGCCGATACCGTGGCGAAGTTGGGGCCACGGAAGCCGTATTTGATGGAAATCACGCCGCCCGGCATGTTGACGATCATCTTGGTGATGAGGAAGGGGCCGAAGCGAGGCGTACCGTCGCCCTGCGCGTATTCCATCGTCTCATGATAAAGGTGGTTGACGCCACCGATGCCCGAAGTCATCATGACGCCCACCTCGTCCAAGTCGCAGTTTTCAGCCGAGATGCCCGCGTCGGCGATAGCCTCGTCGGCAGCGATGATGCCGAACTGTGCAAAGTGGTCATACTTGTGCACGTTCTTTTTCTCGAAATAGTCCTCGGGGTTGTAGTCCTTCACCTCGCAGGCGAAGTGCGTCTTGAACAAAGAAGAATCGAAACGGGTAATCTCGCCTGCTCCGTTTTTGCCGTTCACCAGTCCTTCCCAGAACTCGGGGAGGGTTTTTCCGATGGGGGTGATGGCTCCGAGGCCGGTGATGACTACGCGTTTCGATTCCATAGATTGCATTATTTGATTAAGAATCAGTTGTTTTCAGCACGCATCTTTTCGATGAGCTTCACGACGTCGCCAACAGTCTGGATGTTTTCCTGTTGGTCATCCGGAATGGAGAGGTTGAAGTTCTTTTCAAATTCCATCATCAGTTCGACGGTGTCGAGCGAGTCGGCGCCGAGGTCGTTGGTGAAGCTGGCTTCCATAGTGACTTCTGAAGGATCCACGCCGAGTTTTTCAGCGATAATCGGTACGATTTCATTCAAGATTTCTTGCATAGTTTTCAATTTTTAAGTGAATAGGTTAATACTCGTTTTCGGCTGCAAAGGTACAACTTTTTTTTATAACGGCAATTTTTTCGGGAAATTGTGGCGGGTTATGATTCTTTTCCCTCATGGCGGACTCGATCCGCCATCCCTCGTGCTGTAGGGGGTAAATGGGTGTTGGATGGGAGTCACCTCGGGCCTGGGTTGGAGTTGGGTTGGACCTGTGTTATTCCTGAATGGGTTGACAGTTTCCGTTGCAGCGTTGCACCGTTGCAGTTCTTTTTGGAGGGATTGCCCTTCCGTTTTCAACTGCAACGCGGCAACGCGCAACGGGGCGAATTGGCAGTTTCAGCGTCCCTGTTCTCAGCCGAGCAAATAGCTTTGAGATGCCGAAGGGAGTTAAAACTGTGTCGTGGGTTGATAAAACTGCGACACAGTTTGATAAAACTACGTCGAGATTTGATAAGACTGCGACGATGATTATATGTTTTTGTAAGTTTTTTCTTTCCCGATAGCGTTTTTTTTCCTAAATTTGCCCTCTGTAACACATCTGCCTTCACAGATTTCTGCGGAGGTAAGATAAAAATGGAATAAGGAATAGAAAAGAGAACTAATTGATTGACATATTATTAGCATAGCGTTTTTGCTTTTCAAGTGGACCGAAATCTGGACAATTTCGTTTCTCCCATCAAGAAAGCAGAAATGCTCACGGTACATCCGTGGGCTTTCTTGTTTTGGGAGATTAGGCAGTCCAGAGCCTCGGTTCAGACAGAAGTTCACGGATTTTTCTATGATGCTTGAAAAGGCGAAGCGTCCCACTAAAAAGCATCATCTTATGACAACACAACAAGAGCGTGCTGAACTGCACAAGACAATATGGAAGATAGCCAACGACCTGCGGGGAAGTGTGGATGGTTGGGAGTTCAAAGCGTACGTGCTGGGCTCTATCTTCTACCGCTTCATCTCGGAAAACATCAGCGACTATATCCACAAGTTGATGAAAGAAGCCGGTCAGCCTGACTTTGACTACGCTTCCATTGACGATGAAATGGCCGAGCGTGTCCGCAAACGTATGGTACAGGAAAAAGGCTACTTCATTCTCCCTTCGCAGCTGTTCCAAAACGTGGTGAAAACAGCCGACAAGGATGAAAACCTCAACGAAACCCTGACCCGAATCTTCCGCGCTATAGAGGCTTCCGCCCAAGGAACCGAATCGGAAGACGACCTGAGGGGCTTGTTCAGCGACTTCAGCGTCGACAGCCAGGCATTGGGCTCTACCGTCATCAAGCGCAACCAGCTGCTGGCAAAGGTGCTGAAGACGGTGGCGCAGATGGATCTTGGCTCGAAGTATGACAACACAGACAACGACACCGTAGGCGACACCTACGAGTTCCTGATGCAGATGTACGCTTCGGAGGCTGGCAAGAGCGGCGGCGAGTTCTTCACTCCTCAGCAGGTGAGTGAACTGCTGGCTCGGTTGGCTTCCTATAACAACCCCAATATCCAAAAGGTTTACGACCCCGCCTGCGGTAGCGGTTCGCTTCTGTTGAAGTTTGCAAAGACGGTAGGCAAGAAGAATCCCAACCTGAAGTATTTCGGGCAGGAGGTGAACCCCACCACCTACAACCTCTGCCGCATCAATATGTTCCTCCACAACGTGAACTTCGATAACTTCGACATCCGCTTGGAGGACACATTGTTGAAGCCTCAGCACTTGGACGATGCGCCTTTTGACGCTATCGTGAGTAATCCACCTTACTCGCTGAAATGGGACGGAAAAGACAATACCATCCTGATCAACGACGAGCGTTATGCCCCTGCCGGCGTGCTGGCTCCGAAGAGCGCAGCCGACTTGGCCTTCACCATGCATATGCTGTGGCATCTGAGCGAGCGGGGTACTGCCGCCATCGTTGAGTTCCCCGGTGTGCTTTATCGCGGCGGTGACGAGAAGAAGATCCGCCAGTATCTGATCAAGAACAACTTTGTGGATACAGTTATCCAGTTGCCGGCCAACCTTTTCTTCGGTGTGGGTATCGCCACCTGCATCATCGTGCTGAAGAAAAGCGCGAAAACCGACAGCAGCGTGTTGTTTATCGATGCCAGCAAGCTCTTTGTGAAGAACGGCAACAAGAACCTGCTGCTTCCCGAGCATCAAGACAAGATTATGGAGCTCTTCCAGAACCGCAAGGACGAACCGTACTTGGCCAAGCTGGTGAAGAACGACGACATTTTGGCCAACGACGCCAACCTGAGCGTGAGCAGCTATGTGGAGCAGGAAGACACCCGTGAGGTGATTGACATCGCTGAGGTGAACGCCACTTTGGAGCAACTTGTTGCCGATGGAGATAAGCTGAACAAGAGGATTGCGGAAATCATTAAGGAATTGGAAGAATAACGGAATGGGAAATCATTTCCACATAGAAGGCACAGAAGAGTTCGGGTATTCAACCGAAAAAAGATACCTATACTCGTTCTACATCCTCATGAATACCGTGAAGAGGGTGTGTGCTCGTTATAACAATGCCTCTGTGTGGGATTTGAATGGCTATGCTGCCCATTTCTGCTACCGTAGGTTTATATCGTTTGATACATTGACGAAGGTGGTTCTGACTCATAAAGACTTTCTTTCAGCCAATTGTATCTTAAGAATGCTGGGCGATAGTGTGGCTGTCTTTCATTTGATCTACCTGGAACCAGACCCTGATTTGCTTTGGTTGCGTCATGCATTGTATGTTATAGATGGATGCGAAGAGAATATGAAAGCGCTCCCGGATGGAGATTTAAACAAGGATGCAATGAGAGAAATAGAGTTGGAGCAATACAATAAAGGGGTGCGGTATAACAGGGAACTGCGTGAGCGATTAAAGTATCAGTCACAACGAATACTTGACCAATCCCCTCTACAAGGCAGAGACAAGGAAGCCTTTGACAAGATTGTGAAAGACAGGAATTGGAAGTTCAAAGAGTTTAATATGACTGGTGCAAAAAGTTATAGCTGGGCAGAACTCTATAAGAGAATTGATATGAGTGAGGGTTATGACATTCTGTCTTTTTTCTCTCAATATGCCCACGGCTTGAGTATGAGCAATTTGGTGATGGGAATGAATGAAGCTAATCGTGATGGGGTTCTTAGTATAGCATTAGGTTTAATCAAAAGGTTGAACACCTATATGATGCATTATTATATATCGGATTACGATTATATCATGAAAGGTTTGCTTGAGCCTGAGATGCGCGATAAGATTTTGGCATGTTATGATGATGAGCATCGGCCGAGTAATGAAGCATGGAATCAACAGATAAAGAAGTTGATAGAAGAAAGGAGGCTTTTATGTTAGAGTGGAAGAAATTAGGTGAAGTTATATCGGTGCATACTGGTTCTCAATTGAATCGTAATGACATGCTTGAGCAAGGAGATTATCCGGTGATAAATGGTGGAAGAACTCCATCCGGTTATACTAATGGACCTAATGAAAAGGGCAAGAGTATTACAATTTCACAAGGAGGAGAATCGGCTGGTTATGTTAATTGGATGGATTGTGATTTTTGGGCTGGCGCGCATTGTTATGTAGTAGAGTGTTTGGATGATACAATCCAACGTTATGTGTATCATTTTTTGAAAAATAGTGAACATGATCTTATGGCATCAAAACAAGGTGCTGGAATTCCTGGATTGAATCGAAAAAACCTATATAAATTAAACATCCCCGTCCCTTCTATCGCCGAGCAAACCCGCATTGTCGGCATCCTCGATACCTTCACTGCTGCCATTGATAACCTCAAACAGCAAATCGCCCAGCGCCGCAAGCAATACGAACACTACCGCGATCAACTGCTTGATTTGGAAGGGAAAGAGAGAAAGGACATCCATATTTGGGGCGAATTCTGTGAAATGATAAAAGGTAATGGTGTGCAAAAAGTGGATTTTGTAGAAGAAGGTGTTGGGTGTATCCATTATGGTCAAATATATACCTACTATGGAGCTTACACCTATTCAACAAATAAGTTTGTGTCGAAAGAAATCTTTGAGAAAGCAAAAAAAGCCTCAAAAGGTGATATAATCATGACTGATACTAGCGAAAATGTTGAGGATATTTGTAAAAGTGTTGCTTATCTTGGAGAAGATGATATTGCTGTTAGTAACCATGCATTGATTATAAAACATGATCAAAATCCTAAATTTTTGTCTTTTAGCACTCAAACAAATAGTTTTTTTAGTCAAAAGAGAAAGGTCGTAGTAGGGGTGAAGGTATCAGGAATAAAACCCGATCAACTTGCAAAGTTTATAATTTATCTTCCTTCCATAGAGGAGCAAAACCGAATCGTAGATCAACTCGACACCTTTGAACAAAGCATTCATAATCTTGAAGAGCAGCTGAAGCTTCGCGAGAAGCAGTACGAATATTACAGAAACAAACTATTGACGTTTGACGAGGTATGATGGAACAACAATTACATCCAGTTCTCAATCTTCAAGTCCGGAATGCGGCCAAAGTGTTCCACGTTGCCAGTCACAAGTATAAGCTCCTCTTCGAGTGCAGTGGCGGCAATAAACATATCCATGTCTCCAATTTTCATACCCTTTTGTTCCAACGCCCAACGTATCTCACCATATTGACGAAGATAAAGGATGGGATAGGATTCAAGAAGTGTGCTTATTTGAAGAACATCATTGAAGTGCCTCTGTTTGCCGGATTTAAAGGCACCAAAATACAACTCAGCAAGCGTGATATCGGAAATCTTGCAATTGTGTGCTCCGACTTCCCTAAGACGCTTGATTACGTTAGGCTTTTTCTTCAGAAGCGCTATGCACGTATCCGTGTCAAGAAGATAAATTCCACGTGTAAGCATAATTACCAAACCTCCACGTTACGTGACATTTCGGGGCCCTGGCGCAACTCACGGGCTATCTCTTCCGGGTTAGCGTCACCACCCCAGTCGCCACTGATTTTTTCCAAAAAAGCATCAAGGTTGACGTTGTCTTCTTTTTCCCAAGTCTCAGCCTCTTCGCGTTCCAGCTGTTCCGTCATCAACTCCGTAAGTCTATGCCGGTCAAACCTGCTCAGGCTGTTAAGCATAGCCAGCACGGCATCCAAGGGTACAGGGATGGTTCCGGTCGTTGTTCCAGCTTCTGTATTCATACTCAAATCGTTTTAATTTCATCGCAAAAGTACAAGTTTTTTTTCAATAAGCACAAAATAGAAGAAAAAAGCCATCATGGACGACTATAAAATCATCATAGAACAAGACCACCAGACGGTAATGGCCCACTTCGAAGTGGAAGCCAAACCTGCTGAAGGCCACCAGACGGAGGCCAAGCTGGAGGCTGAGTTCATCAAGCAACTGGTGGCTCAGGGCTACGAGCTGGCTCCTGTGAAAAACCAGGACGGGCTGCTGCAGAACCTGAGGCGTCAGCTGGAGGTGCTCAACGACGTCACGCTGAGAGACAGCGAGTGGAACAGGCTCCTGCCCATGATCACCAACGAACAGATGAGCATCCAGGACAGGACGGAGATGATTCAAGGCAAGGGATACATCCTAGCGTTGCCGATGGACGACGGCCTGATCAAAAACATCAAACTGATTGACAAAGGGAATATCTTCAACAACCGCCTGCAAGTCATCCATCAGTACGAAGAGGACGGAGGTCTCCACAAAAACCGCTATGACGTGACCATCCTGGTGAACGGCCTGCCGATGGTGCATATAGAGCTTAAAAAGAGAGGCGGCGATATCAGGGAAGCCTTTAATCAGATCAACCGCTACCAGCGCGAATCGTTCGGCGTCAAGAAAGCTTTGTACGACTTCGTGCAGATCTTTGTCATCAGCACAGGAGGAGACACGAAATACTATAGCAACACCACCCGCTACAAAAAGGATAAGGAAGACGAAGGCGGTTACCGCAGGCACAAGACCGAGGGCAATACCTTCGAGTTCACCAACTATTGGACCGACCAGGAGAACACCCTGATCACAGATTTACGCGACTTCACCGCCACCTTCTTCGCCAAGCACACCCTGCTGAACCTGCTGACCAAATACTGCGTCTTCAACGTCGACAAAGAGCTGATGGTGATGCGTCCCTATCAGATTGCCGCCACCGAGAAGATCCTGCTCCGCATACAGACAGCACTTTACAACCGCTGGCAAGGAAGCATCGATGCGGGAGGCTACATCTGGCACACCACAGGCTCGGGGAAAACCCTCACCTCGTTCAAGACCGCCCAGCTGGCTTCAAAGATGGAGGGCATCAAGAAGGTGCTTTTCGTGGTCGACCGCAAAGACTTGGACTATCAGACGATGCGGGAGTACGACAAATTCGAGAAAGGCTGCGCCAACAGCAACAGCTCGGCCCGCATCCTGCAGAAACAGATAAAGGACGATGATGCCCATATCATCATCACCACCATACAGAAGCTGTCGAACCTGATGAAGCCCAATATCTATGACAACGACAATCGGCTGAAAGAGATACTCAACAACGAGAACCTCGTGCTGATTTTCGACGAATGCCATCGCTCGCAGTTCGGCGATATGCACAAGCTCATCAGGAAACGGGTGAAGAAATACCTGATGTTCGGCTTCACGGGAACGCCTATCTTCCCTGTCAACGCCATTAAAAGCGGCCAATACAGCACCACAGAACAGCTGTTTGGAACGCAGCTGCACTCCTACACCATCATCAACGCCATTCGCGACAAGAATGTGCTGCCTTTTCATGTGGACTACAACTCCACGATGCGCATGAAGGACGATGTGGAGAGCAAGCAAGTGTGGGCCATAGATACTGAAGAAGCCCTGCACAACCCACGTCGCATCCGCATCGTCACACGCTATATCATCAACCGTTTTTCAGAGAAAACCAAGAACAAGTTCTTCAACACACTCTTTGCCGTTGACTCGGTAAAGAGTGCCATATTGTACTACAACGAATTCAAGCGCCAACTGGCAGAATCCAACCCGTTGGGCCTCAAGGTAGCCACCATCTTCACCTTTAACCCCAACGAGGCTGAGGTGGACGAATGGGGATTTGAAAGCGACGAGAACCCCGAGAATGTCGGCGTCGCGCCCGATATGCAGAGCCGTGAGGCTTTGGAGCAAGCCATCAGGGACTACAACCAGATGTTCAGATGCAGCTACTCGACCGACGGCGACTCGTTCCAGAGCTATTACAAAGACGTGGCCCAGCGGATGAAGAACAAGGAGATTGACCTCCTGATTGTGGTGGGTATGTTCCTCACCGGCTTCGACGCCAAGACCCTCAACACCCTTTGGGTGGACAAAAACCTGAAGCTGCACGGACTGTTGCAAGCCTACAGCCGCACCAACCGCATACTGAACGTCGTGAAGAACTGCGGCAATATCGTCTGCTTCCGCGACTTGGAGGAAGCCACCAACCAGAGCCTGGCCATCTTCGGCGACGAGAACGCGGGAGGCTATGTGCTGATGAAGACCTATGCCGAGTATTATGAAACAGGCTACGACGACGACAAAGGCACACGTCATGCATCCTACCTGGAATTAGTCAACAGGCTGCTGACCGAATTCCCTGTTGAGAAGCTGTCCAACCTCTTCGATGAAGAAGAGAAGAAAGCCTTTATCCGTTTGATGGGTGAGATACTGCGGGTGCGCAACATATTAGCCTCGTTTGACGATTTCACGGAAGAGGCCAAGAAGGTGAAAGAGATGGATTGGCAGGATTATCTGGGTTGGTACAACAACTTCTATGAAGAATTCCGTCCCGCCAAGCACGACAATGAGAAGGAAGACATCACGGACGATCTGGTGTTTGAAATGGAGCTGGTGAAGCAGGTGCAGATCAACATCAACTATATCCTGACGCTGGTGCAGAAATACCACGATACCAACTGCCAAGATGCGGAAATCATTGCCCGAATCAAGAAACTGGTGGATGCCAGTCCTGATATGCGCGACAAGCGCGAGCTGATTGAGATGTTCATCGAGAAGGTGAATCCTGAAAGCGGCGATGATGTGGGCGCAGAATGGGAACAGTTTATTGAAGAAGAGAAGCGCGAGCAGCTGGACAGCATTATAGAAGAGGAGAACCTGAAAGCTCAGGAGACCTATGCTTTCATGAACCGGGCCTTTGCTGACGGCTATGTCACAGAGACGGGTACGGGAATCGTCCAGATTCTGCCTGCGAGCAACCCCTTCCTGCCTGAAAGCACAGAGAAGAAGCAGACGGTGATAGACAAGCTGAAGGCCTTCCTGAAGAAATTCATAGGCACAAGCGACGAGGGCGTGAATATCGTTCCGATGCAAGCTGAGGCTGTCCCATATCCGATTGACGGAGAAGACGACAAAATGACTTTGGCTGCAGAAAGTGATGAAAGGAATGACGAACCATTAAATACAACAACCATGGAAACACCGAACAAAAACAATTCACTTTACCTGCCTATCAAGCAGGTGTACTTTGACCAGATTATGGCTGGCACAAAAAAGGAAGAGTATAGGGAAATTTCTCCGAATACTTACAAAAAATACCTTGCCTGTGATGAGGGCGGTATGCCTTTTTTTGACGATGAGATAATCACTCCAGAAGAAATGGAATGGTATGGCGAAGAATGGCTGATGGCCTGCAAGAATGGCAAGTTCCCATACTATTTCAAAAAGAGCATCAAGTTTTTGAATCTCGCCGTGGGATATAATAAGGTACGTGATACGGCAACCGTAGAAGTGACCGACATCACCCCGATGATAGGCAAGAATCCCAAAGGACAAGAACTACGTTTCGACTATGGTGACGACGGTAAACCCATCATGAATCCCAACGGCAATTTCTGTATGTGGCAAGCCGTGTTCCATCTTGGAGAGATTGTTGAGAAGAACATTGTTTCGAAATAAAACGGATGATTCTGTCAAAAAAGCCGGTCTTGTACCATGATTTGGAACAACATGTTCATATCTTTGCAGCGTCATAGGGTTCGGGTAGAGCCATGATGTGGAACGGAGGCTCCCTTCGGGGATGATGAGCAGGTTCGAGTCCTGCCGCCCGAACCCCTTATTTGAATCAAAAAAAGAAATATTGTTATGAAAATAGTTGCTAGATGTATTTATTACAAAGCCGTCACACCTTCGTGTGACATCGTTGAGATGGATCAGGAGACTTGGAGAGAGTTTCTCTATGCCAAGAACGAAAGGCGCATTGAGATGGTCCTGAAACTTACGGGACACGAGTATATGGAAGGCAAGGTGAGGGAACTGGTTTGGATTCCGCTGGATGAGAATATGGAGCTGAAGATAACGAAGTCGAGCTCTAAACAAGAGGGTCCCGGGAAGCAGCATAACCCCACTAGGGAAGAGATTGAGCAATACCGCCAAGCGGTCATCGAAGAACTAAGACATCTTGACGTCGAGCCCTTCGTAAACATCGAACAAGAAATTCAAGAGTTCCTCGTATGCCCTGATAGCAACATGATTACTTATATGCAATACAACACCCCGTTGGAATGCGCAGAAATGCTCGTCATGTGATTAAAACCATTGTGATGACCGACTACCATCAAAAATCAATCAACGCAGTCTTTTACGCCAATCCTGAGAAGCTGCAGGAGTATATTGACGAAGGCAATTTCCCGAAAGAGTTGCTCACAGACATCGGTCTGCTATCTCAGCCTTTTCCTATCTGGAGAATCCCTCAATGCTGGGAAGAAGCAATGGGTGACAATGCGTCTGAATATACTGAAAAGGACGTTGTCGCCGACTTTATGGCTCGCAACAAAAAGGTGAAGGAGATATTCCAGAACTTATTTGGTGTGGAGTATACACCCATTGACTATCAGTCCTATTGGAAGGATTATTTTGCAGCCGAGCCTGACAAAACAGCTGAAGATGCCCTTTATCCTGATACTATTGAAACTTTAGCCACATATGGAACAACGCAGTTAGATGTCGAATTATATCTTGCTGTTGAGAAATTTGATTACTCGCAGACAATCGAACTTCTGAAAAAAGGAGCAAATCCACGTGCGACCATGTCGAATGACGAGTTTGATGAAGGGGCTTATGACAGAATTAGTTCAGAATGTTCTTATTTGTGCACTTGCCGATTGTCTTACGCATGGTCTCCTAAGGGCCATACTCTTGTTGGAGAAAATGAGATACAGGATCTTGTTGGTTGGGCTGCACATGAAAAGATGTACCGGTGCCTGGTAATGTTCAACACGGTTCAGGAAACTTTATCTTGTCGACATCCAAGAAATAGTATTGGAGAAATGATTGTGGAACGGAACAAATGGGATTCTTCATTGTTATCCGGAATGAAAGTCATCCGCGCCAAAGACCTTTCTATAGAAATAGATGGACCTGATGACGGTTGGCTGGATATTACCTTTAATGTAAAAGGCGAGAAGCCTTTCTGCATTGAGGTCAGCGACGTTTACCCTCCTTTCCCGAATCTGCGAGCTTGGATGGAAGATCTGTTGAATTATAGAGAAGTGCCTTCCAAAAGCATTATCATTGATTGTGAAAGGTATCATGTGATATTGTCGTATGATTATTTGGGAGGCAAAGAAACCGAAAACGGAATAATAGATGTTGCCCTGATACAATTGCAGGATGATATAGAGTATGAGAACCTTAGGGGCGAGCACGGAAAACCGATACGGTTCGTTGTTCCTGTCTATTGGCTCGTATCGCTGCTTTATAACACGCTGAAAGATTATATCTATGCAAACAGGCGTGTTTTCAGTAAGTACTGGAGCCTCCCAAATTGCGGCTACTTTGAATTCCGCAAGTTCATACGAAGCATGGAATCAAAGAAGATTGAAGAAAGGCTTAAACAATAATCAAAAGCTGACTAAAGATCTGCGGGAATCGGAAAAATGAGTGCCTTGTCAGGTTTTCTCACACTATTCCTTCACTAGCCCTACACCTGCCCTACACCTGCCGAATAGAGGGTTGAGTTTTTCTCACTTTTCTCATTTTCTCAGGGTGGGAAAGTGAGAAAAATGAGAAACTGTCCCAGGCTGTCCCACCTGTTCCAGGGTGGGACAGTGGGACAGTTGGGACAGTGTGGGACAGCAGTTTTGGAATATGGCCAAAGTCCCACTTTTCCGCGTCTCGCTCCCACTGGGCTGCCGAACAACTCCGAGTTAGAATATTTTCAATTCCCATGTAACTCCGATGTAACTCCCACTTGGGTCCGATATGGGGTTGAGGCGGCTTCGACTGCCTTTCGATAGCCGTTGGATAGCCGAAGGATAGCCCTCTATAGGGCTGAAGTATGAGGTATGAGGGCTGATTCGGGTTGACAGTTTGGGAGGATTTTTCGGATAATATTTGATAGAGCACTGGAAGTTACTTGGAAGTAACTTGATAGTTACCTGAAAGATGGCGGTGGCTAAACACAGGCTATACGCAGGAGGTACACAGGACGATGACAAAAGGAGCTCTAAAGGAGGGGTAAAGGACCTCTAAAGGAGGGGCAAAGGAGCCCTGCCGATGGCTTCCAAAGTCTTCATGGACTCTTCTAGGAGTCTTCTACCACCATTCTTTGATGAGGGCTGAAGTCGGAGGGTTGAATTTGCGGCATCGCCCCCTACCCT